>SWCC01010118.1_pt1 | contig 198048 bp, 175 predicted proteins | sample 4692971 | NCBI WGS metagenome assembly SWCC01 (sample SAMN10267277, study PRJNA491770) | bioreactor metagenome | isolation source: DHS bioreactor inoculated with subseafloor sediment | place: Japan: off Shimokita Peninsula | collected 2006-08
TATTACTAACATAAATTGTTTTTTTACTGATTGGAAATATCAAGCCGTTATATAGCTAAAAAAGGAATGAATAATGGGTAAATTGAAAAATGTATTTATTATTTGCATAGTAATCCCCATATCATATATATATACATATTCCCAATCAGACTCATGTTATTATCCTATGTCATTAAACAACGAATGGGAGTTTAATACTCATACTGAAATTATTATTGATACTATATGGAGGAACGGAAATTTATATTACGGTTTTTCTCATTATACATCAGAACCGGATTATTGGATGCGAGAAGCTAATAACAAAGTTTATTATTTTGATCCACATGATTATCGTGAATTTCTATTATATGATTTCACAATTGACATCGGGGATAGTATTTTATTCCCATCAGGATTTAATATTTTAGGACTTCCTACTAAATGTTTTTATGGGGATCAAATTGTTTTGGTTAGTAAGAACGAAACTATAATAACTCCAAGTGATACATTTAGCAATTGTTATCATTTCAAGCATAAAGCATACTGTTTTGATTCTGGAATTTATGATTCATGGTTTGCACCTGACATAGGAAAAATTAAATATGTTGAAGATATGACAGGGAGTGCATGGGAACATCTTTTAGAAAACCATAAATTAGTCACTTCGGTGAAAGATAAATCAAATAATGTAAGAGTAACCTCATTTGAATTATCACAAAATTATCCAAATCCATTTAATCCAGTTACAACAATAAAATATCAGATTCCGGCACAAGGCAGGAATGACAACTTACAGGTTGTACTTAAGGTGTATGATATTCTAGGAAGTGAAGTTGCTATTCTTGTGAACCAAATAAAACAAAGTGGGAATTATGAAGTAAAATTTGATGCAAGTAATTTATCAAGTGGGGTTTATTTATACAAGATAATCAGTGGTAATTACTTAGAAACAAAGAAGATGGTACTGCTAAAGTAGGGTCCATATAACAAGCACTCGGCAAAAAGTAAAGGATGATATTGATGAAAAAATATTATTTTTTAACAATTCTGATATTTTTGAACATAAGTTGCGATACAACTCCCACTTCAATTCAAAAAGATGAATCTGAAATTCCAGTTGTAATAGATAATCTTACCGGCACATGGAATTGGATCCAATCTGTGGATAGTACAGATCAAGTAGTAGATGCACAGACATCAAATAAAACAAGATCAATAATAATTGCACAAGATTATACATTCGAAGAATATCTTAACGATACTTTGAATTTCAAAGACAAGTTTAATCTACTTAAGACAGTACTTTCAAATTCTATTGAAACATTGAGCTTTATGGATTGGCGTACTTCTAAACGTTTTAATTATGCCATTTATTCTTTGAAACCAAAAATCCTTATTATTGGTTATTCGTGGGGTTATAAACAAAAATATTCAAGAGTCAATTAGATTATGGGCAATATTTGAGAATTGAAAATTATGAATAATTTAGTTGAACAGAAATTTCAATCATACCCGGATAATATTAGACAAAAAATGTTAAGCCTCCGGAAATTAATTTATGAAGTTGCAAAAATAACAGATGGTGTCGGTGAACTGGAGGAGACATTAAAGTGGGGTGAACCTTCATATTTAACGTCAAAAACAAAAAGTGGTACTACAATTAGAATTGACTGGAAGCCAAAAAATCCAAATCAATATGTAATGTATGTGAATTGTAAAACATCATTAGTTGCTAGATTCAAAACGATATTTTCAAGTAAATTTAAATATAAAGACAATAGAGCTATTGTTTTCCCAATCAATGAAGTACTCCCGAAAGCAGAATTAAGAATTTGTATTGCAATGGCATTAAGGTACCATATTGATAAAAGCAAATAACCTGCTGCTCAAACAATTCAGTCGAGTTAATACTATGAAAATTACATTGATTGCAATAATAATTATTATCAATTGAGGTGAAATTATGAAATGTATAATTATAATAATTCTCATTTTAGGATCTGAATCAATTATTTACTCTCAATCTTATCATATGAACATAAAACTTAAAGACGGGAGCAGATTTAATTATCCTATTGAAGAAATTCGTAAAATGGATTTTGATAATGTAACTAGAATTGATGATACAGAAAAAATGAATCGTATTTTAAATTCATTCATTTTAAAGCAAAATTATCCCAATCCTTTTAATCCATCGACCTCTATTGAATATGAACTAGCTAAACCGGGTTTGGTTAATGTAAGTATATTTAATTCAAACGGTCAATTAATTAAAAAGTTGGTTGATGATTTTAGGAGTAAAGGTTCATTTAAAACTAATTGGTCTGGTATAAACAGCAATGGTTTGAAAGTTTCAAGTGGCATTTATATTTATTCTGTAAAAGTTGATAATCTTATTTTGTCAAAAAAAATGGTTTTACTTAAATAGGAGGTAAATATGAAACGAATATTTTTGATTTTTTATTTATCCATTAGTCCAATATTTTTGTTTTCTCAAATAATGAACATTCATACAAATGATGGGAATCTACAACACTTTAATCTTTCCGAAATTGATAGTATTTCTTTCAGTATAATTCCAGATACCTCAGAATTTATTCCAATTCCTTTAAAGATTAATAATAGTTGGACTTACAGTTATACAGATCCAACCGGAACCAGTGAATATACCAATTCAATAATAGCTTTGGTTGTAAATGAACTTGCAACATTTATTTTAAGTGACGATTGGTTATGGGACAACAACGCATGTTATTATAGTAATGGCAATTTATATGGATTTCAATTAGACGATGAGGTTAACTCATTGGAAATTGTATTCCCGTCAAATCCAAGAATTGGAGATGAATGGATTGTTGATGGTAAAACGTTCTCATTGGATGCTATTAATGAAACTATTACAGTTCCAGCTGGCACTTATAATTGTCATAAAGTAAAAGTCCAAAAAGAAAGTGCATATTATGTTTGGTGGGCAAACAATATTGGAATGATAAAATTGGAAAGCGCTGAAGAAAACCATGAGTTAATTTCTTTTTATCTAAACTGACTGTGGAAACAAGGAAATATGCACCTAACATTAGCTTAATTCGTATGGCGTCTGTGCACGCGTGTTGTTAAATATTTAGTCAGCAGTTATTGCGTAAAATTGAGCTTATGCAATTAGTAATACGTTCTTAAAAATGGCTAATAAATAAGCAATCAGCAAAAAGAAGTAGCAGATAAAAACAACCACTTTTTGCATAATTCTTGGCATTCGTGATTAACTTGGCGAAGCTATTCTGGGCAGACGGTTTATCGTCAAAACCGTTATTTGCTTTTTTTATAAATGAGTCAAACATTATTTAGGAAAAATATTCTACCGTTTCTCTTCGTGATATTTCTAATATGCAATGAACAAACTAAAAAGAATGAAGATACAAATTAAGTCAACTTACGTAATCATCTGTAAAGGAAATCTGAAACTAATAAATTTTAGATTATAGTTTATTGTACGGTTAAACGAATAACAGCATATTAAAAAATGGAATATTTATGCTACAAATTAAGCTATTTATATCAGTTCTTGTTTACTTAATAATTTTTGGAATTTTATCTACTAGTATTGCACAAGTAATTTCTGGAGATGTATCACTTACAACACAGACCGAAGTGGATTCATTTTCTGGAACTTCCATTGATGGGAGCCTCCTAATTAACGGATCTGATATAACAGATTTAGAAACTCTTTTAACTCTTACTTCTGTGAGTGGTGATTTGGTTTTAAGGGGAAATACCTCACTAACAAATCTTAATGGATTAAGCAATATTACTTCTATTGGTGGTTATCTGAGCATAAGCTCCAATACCTCACTAACAAATCTTAATGGATTAAACAATATTACCACTGTAGGTAGTTCTCTGAGCATAAGTTCCAATACCTCACTAACAAATATTGATGCTTTGAGCAATATTATGTCCGTTGGTAGTTCTCTGAGCATAAGTTTCAATACTTCACTGACAAATCTTGATGGTTTGAGAAATATTACTTCTGTTGGTGGTTATCTAAGCTTATATTCAAATACCTCACTAGCAAATATTGATGGTTTGAGCAATATTACTTCTGTTGGTGGTTATCTAAGCATATATTCAAATACCTCACTGGCAAATATTGATGGTTTGAGCAATATTATGTCTGTTGGTGGTTCTCTGACCATATATTCATGTTCTTCACTTACAAATATTGATGGTTTGAGTAGTGTTACTTCTGTAGGTAGTAATCTGGATGTAGAGTCCAATGATGCACTCACAAATCTTGATGGTTTGAGCAATATTACGTTTGTGGGTGGTGATTTAGAATTATGGGAAAATACCACACTTACAAATATTGATGGATTGAGTAACATTACGTCTATTGGCGGTGAGCTAAGGGTATATTATAATTCATTACTCACAAATCTTGATGGATTAAGCAATCTTACATCTGTTAGTGGTTCTCTAATCATATATTCCAATACTTCATTGACAAATCTTGATGGATTAAGCAATATTACATCTGTTAGTGGTTCTTTGGTCATGGATTCCAATACCTCATTGACAAATATTAATGGATTAAGCAATATTATATCTATTGATGGTTCTCTCTCTTTACGTTCCAATACCTCACTGTCAAATCTTGATGGATTAAGCAATATTACATCTGTTGATGGTTTGGATTTATGGGGAAACACTTCACTGACAAATCTAGATGGATTAAGTGGACTAACTTCAGTACTCGCGTTGGACGTAAGAGACAATTCCGCACTGACAAATCTAGATGGATTAATTAATATTACATCTGTGGGTAGTTCTCTGCTATTAAATTCTAATACTTCACTTACAAATCTTGATGGATTAAACAATATTACATCTGTAGGTGGTTCTTTGAGCATATATTCCAATAGCTCACTTACAAATCTTAATGGATTAAACAATATTACTTCTGTTGATGGCTCTCTGAACATAAGCTCCAATACCTCATTAACAAATATTGATGGATTAAGCAATATTACGTCTGTTGAAGGTTTGAGTTTATGGGGAAACACCTCTTTGACAAATCTTGATGGTTTGAGTGGACTAGCTTCAGTGCTCGGAAATCTGAAGGTAAAAAATACCGTACTGACAAACCTAGATGGATTGAGCAATATTTCTTTTGTTGGTGGTTCTCTGACCATAAATTCCAATACCAAGCTGGCCAATCTAGTTGGATTGAGTGGAATAACTTCAGAACTCTTGGGTCTGGAGATAAACAACAATACTTCACTGACAAATATTGATGGATTGAGCGGAATAACTTCAGAACTCTTGTATCTGGAGGTAAACAACAATACTTCACTGACAAATATTGATGGATTGAGTGGAATAACTTCAGTGATTGTACACCTTGAAGTAAACGGCAATACATCACTGACAAATATTGATGGTTTGAGCAATATTGATTCTGTTGGTGGTTCTCTGTCCTTAAGTTCCAATACCTCACTGACAAATATTGATGGATTGAGTAATATTACGTTTGTCGGTGGTTCTCTAATCATAAATTCCAATACCTCACTGGCAAATCTTAATGGTTCGAGCAATATTACTTCTGTTGGCGGTTATCTAAGCATATATTCAAATACATCACTGACAAATCTTGATGGTTTGAGCAATATTACGTCTGTTGGTGGTTCTCTGACCATATATTCATGTTCCTCACTTACAAATCTTGATGGTTTGAGCAATATTACCTCTTTTGATGGTCAGCTGACAGTATACAATAATAAAGAACTGACAAATCTAGATGGATTGAGTGGAATAACTGCAGGGATCGGGGATCTGCGGGTATACAATAATAAAGTATTGACAAACCTTGATGGATTGAGCAATATTACTTCTGTTGGTATTGTTTGGATAACTTCGAATTCCTCACTCACAAATCTTAATGGATTGAGCAATATTACTTCTGTTGGTAGTTTTCTGGTCATAAATTCCAATTACGTACTGACAAATCTTGACGGATTGAGTGGACTAACTTCAATACACGGGTATCTGGAGGTAAGTTTCAATAGTTCACTGACAAATCTTGATGGTTTAAGTGAACTAACTTCAGTACGCGGGGATATGAAAGTAAGCTACAATAGCTTCCTTCCAAATCTAGATGGATTGAGTGGACTAACTTCAGTACTCGGAAATCTGGAGGTAAGCGACAATTACGCGCTGACAAATCTTGATGGTTTGAGCAATATTACTTCTGTTGGTAATGTTTTGGTATTTAGAAATGGTTCTCTGTATAGTTTTTGTGGTTTACATCCCCTACTTAGCTCAAATGGATTGCATGGGGAATACAATGTTACAGATAATCTAGTGAATCCTACTCAACAAGAAATTATAAGTGAAGGTCCGTGTGAAAGCACAGCAATAGCAGAAGGAAATAACTCAAATACACCACAAAGATATGACCTAAAACAAAACTATCCAAATCCATTCAATCCGCAAACAACAATAAGTTACCAATTACCTAAAGGTGGTTTGGTAACATTAAAAGTATTTGATGCTCTGGGCAAAGAAGTAACTACCTTGGTAAATGGTTACAAACCAAGTGGAAGATATAATGTTGTATTTGACGGAAGCAATTTAGTAAGTGGAGTTTATTTCTATAAAATAACTATTGGTAATTTTACAGATAGAAAAAAGTTCATCCTAATTAAATAATCTTATACAACCAGTCGTTCCCCATAAAGAACATCGGGGCAGGCAAGCCGACCGCTTCGCTCAATTCGGCAATTGGAGGTAAAAAGTAAGTTTTATGTTTTATGCATCCCGCCCAAAAGAAGGCGGGCAAGCTTGAATTTGAATCAGAATAATAATTAAAAGTTAGTCGCAGCACTTGAAAGAGCCTCGCATTCGCGGGGACAGGATTAACTACAGTTTGCATAAAATTTGGCATTGTGTGTAATGTGGCGTAGCTGTTATTGGTGGTGGGTTAATTGCAACGCCGCTATGTTTCTTATGAAATTTACAATAATAATATCATTTCTTTTTATAACACAATTATTCGGTCAAGGATATAATTGTTCTGCATTTGTTATTAATAAGGATGTCATCTTGCTAGCTAAAAATTTGGATTGGGCGCTTGGTAATGGTTTAATAATTTATAATCCTAAGGGAGAAGGTAAAAAAAGTGTCTTTGCAAAAGAAAGTGGAGACAAATGGATATCCAAATACAGCAGTATCACATTTAACCATTTGGGTCTGAATCAACCTCTGGGAGGTATGAATGAAGCTGGTTTAGCAGTAGAAGAACTTTCTACTTGGCCTACTGAGTATTCAAGAAATAAAGAAATAACTGTTAACGAGTTTGAATGGATCCAATACCAACTAGATAATTTTTCTTCAGTTGATGAATGTGTTGCAAATATTGGGAAATATAATATTCAGAAATTTTTTTTTAATATTCATTATATGATTGTTGATAGTAGCGGAAAATCAGCAGTTGTTGAATTTATTAATGGAAAACCGGTTTGTTATACTAATAGTTTATTACCTATTCAAGTTTTAACGAATAATAATTATCATGAACTCATTAAATATGATCAATTATTTTCTAAATCTCATTATGATAAATTGAATGTAACTAATTCGCAAGATAGGTTTTTAATGATAAATGAATTATTAAAAAATGTAAAGAGTTACAATAGTCCGCTAAATTATCTAGATGCCATAGATATTTTGGATTCTGTAAAAGTTTCTGATACAAAATGGAGTGTTGTTTACCACATTTTAAATAAAACAATTTATTTCAAGACAGAAGAAGATGAAGAAATAAAAAATGTAAGAATTTCAGACTTTTATCAAACGTTTGGTTATAAATATTTTAGTCTAAATTCTAGTAGTGAGGTAAAATTTGAGAAATTTACAAACAATAGAAATATAGATTATTTAGAAATACTTAAAAAAGATATCCTAAAACAACACAGCAATATTGGAGCTCAGTTAATAGATAAAATTAGTGATTACCTAAATTAAAAGAAAAATACGAGGCGCTCAAGCCTAACGCCGTTATCGTTAGGCGGGAATATGTAAAAATTTAGTGTGAAGTTTTTGTGTACCCGCCCAAAAGATGCCGGGCAAGTTCGGGCAGACGGCTTATAGGCAACGCTTTTATGTACAACAATTGAGAATTAAAAATTATGAATAATTTAGTTGACCAGAAATTTCAATCATACCCGGATAACATTAGACAAAAAATGTTAAGCCTCCGGAAATTAATTTATGAAGTTGCAAAAATGACAGATGGTGTCGGTGAACTGGAGGAGACATTGAAGTGGGGTGAACCAGCATATTTAACGTCAAAAACAAAAAGTGGTACGACAATTAGAATTGATTGGAAGCCAAAAAATCCAAATCAATATGCAATGTATGTGAATTGTAAAACATCCTTAGTTGCTAGATTCAAAACGATATTTTCAAGCAAATTTAAATATGAAGACAATAGAGCTATTGTTTTCCCAATCAATGAAGTACTACCGAAAGAAGAATTAAGAATTTGTATTGCAATGGCATTAAGGTACCATATTGATAAAAGCCGATATGCAGGTGAGAAACTTTGAGTTGGATATCAAATAGTTAGAATGAATATTAATTATCCTATTAGATACAAAAAAACCCCTCAAAATTGAGGGGTTTTTCTTTAATCAAATTTATAAGAAATATTATCCTAAAGACTCATAAACATTAACATACTGTCTATTATTCTTTTTCTTTTCAAATTTCACAAATCCAGGTGCAACAGCAAAAAGAGTATCATCATTCCCTCTTTTAACATTTACGCCAGGATGAAATTTAGTTCCTCTTTGTCTAATAATAATATTTCCAGACAAAACTTTTTCACCACCAAATTTTTTAACACCAAGATATTGAGGATTACTATCTCTACCGTTACGAGACGAACCCTGTCCTTTTTTATGAGCCATTATTTACTCTCCTCAACTTTTGTCTCTACAACCTTTTCAGCTTTTGGTTTAGCAGCAGCCTTAGGTTTTGCAGCAGATTTAGTCATACTAATTTTTGTTACTTCAATTCTTGAAAGTTGTTGTCTGTGACCATTTTTAACTCTATAACCTTTTCTTCGTTTCTTCTTGAAGACAATAACTTTACCATCTTGTAAGTGTTCTAAAACTTTAGCTTTTATTTTAGCACCCTTAACAGAAGGTGTTCCAATTTTAGTAGATTTGCCATCTGAGTATAATAACACATTATCAAAAGTAACAGATTTATCAACATCTGCATCTAATTTAGGCACGTAATACTTAACGTTTTCTTCAACTTTAACTTGTTGGCCAGCTATATCAACAACTGCGTACATGTAAAACTCCATTAAATCTTGTTTAGACTTGGAAAAATACGGAAATGATTAAATATAGTCAAACTTTTTATTGATGTGTTTTCTGATCAACTAATTTAAGTGGACTAATAAATATACGAAATATTCACGCGTCATTTCGAAATCCAACGTTTTTAACTGGGGAGAAATCTTTATTATAATTGTAAAAAGATCTCTCAATCGGCACTTCTTCGAGATGACAGACAAAAAATGTCATACCGGTTTGTGATTTTTACAATACTGGTATCTAGGATTGCTATTCAATTCCGAAATAACAAGATAAACATCAATCATGTCTTATTTGCGTGTATTTCCAGCTTTATTACCTGGTTTTATTATATTCACTATGAAAGAATAATTGCTGATTGATGATTTTATTCGTCATCTTCATCAATATTAATCTCTGAATTGATATATTTTTCATATTTATGCTTAATTAACTCTGCTTCAACTATAAAATACACATCTTCCGAAATATTTGTCGCATGATCTCCTATTCTCTCTAAATGTCTGCAAATTTCCAAAATCGCCAAAGCTTCGTCAATTTTTTGAGGATCTTCTTTCATTATTTTTATCACTATTTGTCTGTTCTCAGCAAATAATCTATCTAATTGATCATCAGACTCAATTACCTTTTTGGCTAATTCAGCATCATAGTTATTAAAAGAATCGATTGAATCACTTATCATTTGCCTAACTATCTCTGTCATTTCTGAATATTTAGTATCTGCTAAAAAACTGGGTTTTTTATTTAGTTCTAAATAATTATTCGCAATGTTTTCTGCTAGATCACCAACCCTTTCCAAATTAGTATTTATTGTTAAAGCACTAATCACGAGTCTTAAATCCATAGCTACAGGCTGACTAAGCGCAATTATTTTTTGACAAGCTTTGTCAATTTTTCTATCGAGCTTATTTACTTTTTCTTCTCTTTCCTTAACTAATTCAGCAAGTTTTGAGCTATCCTCATCAATTGCTTTTATTGCAAATTCCAGTTGTTCTTCAACCAAGCTGGACATTTTTATAATTCTAGATCTCAACTTTCCAAGATGCAGTTCAAATTGTCTTTCCATAATAAATTCCTAGTTAATTTATACTAACCGAACCTTCCGGTTATGTAATCTTCTGTTTGCTTAATTGCTGGATTTGTGAATATTTTACTAGTGGTATCATATTCAATTAATTCTCCAAGATAAAAAAAAGCAGTCCTGTCACTAACTCGAGCAGCCTGCTGCATATTGTGTGTTACTATCACAATTGTATAATTCTTTTTTAGGTCATGAATTAATTCTTCAATTTTACCCGTTGATAATGGATCCAAAGCACTTGCTGGTTCATCCATTAAGACAATATCCGGTTTAACAGCTAAAGCTCTAGCGATACAAAGTCTTTGCTGTTGGCCACCAGATAAGCTTAATGCTGATTCATTCAGGCGGTCTTTTACTTCATCCCATATTGCCGCTTGTTTAAGTGTAGTTTCAACTATTTCTTGTAAACTATTTTTATCTTTAATTCCGTTTATATTCGGTCCATATGTAATATTCTCATAAATCGTTTTTGGGAATAGATTTGACTTTTGGAATACCATGCCAATTTGTTTTCTAAGATTAACAACATCTAGATCCTTTGCATAAATATCAATTCCATCAACTTCTACATTCCCGGTAATCGAAACACCGCCAATCAAATCATTCATTCTATTTATCACTCGTAAAAATGTTGATTTTCCACATCCAGATGGTCCAATAAACGCTGTAACTTGCTTTTCGGGAATACTGATTGAAATATCCTTAAGTGCCTGTTTCCCACTATAAAATAGACTTAAATCTTTAGCTAAAATCTTTGTGTTTTTCATTTATAGTAATTCTCTGATTAAATTTTTCCTAATGATTTTCTGTATTTATATCTAAAATAAATTGCTGTAATATTTAGCATAAATGTTATTCCTATTAACACCAATGTTGAACCATATTGTATGGGTAATGTTAATGTCGGATTTGCAGACTGAGTCGCCAATATAAAAATGTGATATGCTAAATACATAAATTGTTCAGCCGGGTTTATCATTGGGATGCAATAATCGCCAATACATAAATCAACGACAGGTAAATTTGGCAAAAAGAAAGCAGCACCCAAAAATAAGATTGGTGCAGTTTCGCCGACTCCTCTGCTAATCGCTAATATTGTTCCCGTTAAAATACCGGGTTTTGCTTGTGGGATAATGACTTTTTTAATTGTTTGCCATTTTGTGGCTCCTAAACCATAGGACGCATCTCTATGGCTCTTAGGAACTGAGTTAAGAGCTTCTAAAGTAGAAACAATTACAATTGGAAGCACAAGTACACCAAGAGTGGCAGAGGCCCACAACAAGCTTGGTTGCCCCCATATCAGTCCGGTTCCAAGTATTTCATCAATTTCTTTACCGACAAATAAAATGAAGAATCCTAAACCAAATAAACCAAATACTATTGAAGGTACACCAGCCAAATTGTTTACAGCTGTTCTAATTAGTCGGGTAACAAAAGTATCTTTTGCATACTCCGTTAAATAGATTGCTGCAAAAACTCCTATTGGAACTGCAAGAAGAACCATGATTATAGTAACGGAAAGTGTTCCGAAAATTGCCGGCCATATTCCTCCTTCGGTCATATTATTTCTTGGTTCATCAAAAATAAACTCAAGCGAAATTACACCTATTCCCTCAAATATTATTTTGCCTAGAACCATAAATAATACTAATACTAGAAAAACAAATAGAACCTTTGTCAATCCGATAAAAAATGTGCCGCTTATATCTTTATGTTTTTTTCCTATTTCCACTTATATCTCTAAAAAACGTTTTTCTTGCGCATTTTGTTAATAATAACTTCTGCAATTAGGTTTAAAAAAAATGTTATTGTGAATAAAATTATTCCAATAAAGAAAAGAGCATAGTAATGATCTGAGCCCTGAGATACTTCTCCCATTTCTGCAGCAATAGTGGCTGTCATTGTTCTAACACTTAAGAATAAATCCGCTGTTATATTGGAAGCATTGCCGGCAGTCATGAGTACAATCATTGTCTCACCAATTGCTCTTCCAAAACCAAGAATAATACTAGCGGAGACTCCGCTAAATCCGGCTGGAATAATAACTCGGCTTATTGTCTGCCATTTTGTTGCACCCAAACCATATGATGCCATCCTTAGCTCATTTGGGATTGATCTTAAAGCATCTTCAGTCATTGAAGCAATTATGGGAATAATTACGAAAGACAATCCTAACGCAGCAACAAATGCATTTAATCTATTAGCAGGAGATAATAAATCATCAAAGAAACTTGCTCCAACCGCTAACATTAAAAATCCCAATACAACCGTTGGTATACCGGCAAATAATTCTATTAAGGGTTTGAGAAATTCTCTAGCAGTCGGTTTTGCAATCTCTGATAAATATACACCTGCTGCAACACCGAAGAATGTTGATACTATTGTAGCTGGTATGGCCGTCATAAGTGTTCCAACAATAAGAGGGATTAAAGAATAGCGTTCTTCACTAGAGGTTGGATACCACTCATACAATCTTTTAAGTGAATCATCTAATTGAACCTGATCAAAGTAGATAAAATCGAGCACACCAATATCATTGAGTGCTTGAATTCCTTCTTTAAATAAAAAGATGAAGATTAAAATGATAAAAATTAATGCCACTGCCCCATTTGCAGCAAATAAATATTCTATGAATTTTTCTTTTACTCTAACGGACAGAGATATTTTCTTACGAAATGGAGAATCAATTATTTCAGTTTTCATTTGTTTAACTTGCATTTCCACTAATTGAACTTATAAAAGAAAGTAACTCTACCAGTTATAGCTGAGTCAAACTCGGTGCCATCAGGAAGGTTCTCATAAGTTTCCATCACAATATTTGGCATAATCCAAACTTTTGGATCGGCTTTATAATTTAGTGCGGCAAGAAAATAATTTCTTACATCCCCCTCGTATCCGGAATTACTTATCGGATCAAAGTAATCATATCTACCAACTATTGAGAATTTCTCAGATAGATCGGCCGAACCAAATAATGAGATGCCCAGTGAACTTTCATCATCAAGACCATTGGTCCCAGAAAGTTCATTTTGTTGTGATTGATAAAATCCTTCTACACCTAAACTATATTCACCCGCTTTTTTATAACCGGCGAACAAAGCTGTTGTAAAAACATTATTGCTCAAAGACTTTGCAGAGTTTGGATCGGTTATGTCTTCTTTACCTCTATAATCTCCATAGAGAGTAATTGTGAAATCTTTTACTGGTTGAATACCAACATGTCCATAAACCGATTTTTGTTTGTCATCTTCTGGTTTATTTCCTTCACCATTTGCAGCCATAACCCAATATTTGATTGAACCACTGTTGTTAATTTTACCTTTGGCTGCAACACCAAAATCTCTAGATGATGCAATTTTTCTCAGATCCATTATGGTTTTTGAGAGTGATCTGTATCCCCAGTATGATTCTGAAATTCCAAAAGTTGGCGTGGGAGAAAATCCGACTATTAAATCAGAACCATCTATTATGTTTTTCCATTTTAAGTATGCATCTTTTACAAATAATCCTACTTTCCCGCCACTTGTAGTTTCCTTTTGGTTAGCTTCAACTCTAAATCGTGTGCTAAATTTCTTGTTTATATTATAGTCATATCCTAAATAAATTCTTCTAAATTGGAAGGCATTTAAATCCTTTTCACCTTTTTCAGCAGTATATGAAATTGATGATGAATTATTATCTCTAGTGAGATTGTAATAGTAATCACCAAACATATAGCCATGAATTTTTCCTTTTGGTTCATCTTGACCTAGACTTACCATGTTTGATATAAGTATTATAGTTAAGACCGCAATTGATTTCATTTTTTTACCTAATCCTATTAGATTATTAGACTATTATTGATTTTTTATTTGCTTGGCAGAGGAATATATTCCATCTGTTTAACTAAGTCTTGTCCATCTTTTGAAAGAATAAAATCCATGAAATCTTGAATTTTCTTTTCAGGTGTGCCATTTGTGTAACAGTATAAATAACGAGAAATTGAATATTCTCCACTCCAGATAGCTTCGTAGTTTACTTTCCCAGCTTCAGCAGGAGCAATCGCTACAGCCATTTCATTTTCTTTAACTCGTAGAATTTTAACATCATTTCTTGCCGCAAAATAACCAACACCACCATACCCTAAGCTTTTTTTATCTCTGGCGACTGCTTCGCCTAGAGCTGCTGTACCTTGTAGTACTTGTGTAGATGTTGCAAAATCTTTTGTCTTACCTCTCTCATCTTTTCCTAAAACTCTACCTTTAAAAAATTCATATGTACCGCTACTGTTCTCTCTTCCATAAAGAGTGATGGGTGAATCACTACCGCCAAGTTCGTTCCAATTTTGAACTTTCCCAGTGAATAAATCACTCAATTGTGCAACAGTTAATTCATTAATGGGGTTATCAATATGAACTATAACTGCAATGCCATCAAGAGCGACTTTAAATTCTTTAGGAATGATTCCAAGTTCTCTAGCTCTGTTATATTCTTTATCCTTCAACTCTCTACTGGCATTTGCAATGTCCATAGTTCCGTTTAATAAAGCCGCTATACCAGTTCCAGATCCACCACCGGTTACTTGAATAGAAGCATTAGCATTTTTCTGCATATATGTTTCCGCCCATTTCTGAGATAGGTTTACCATTGTATCTGATCCTTTAACAGAAACGACTGTTTTCTCTAGCTCTTCTTTCTTTTTGCACCCAGCAATAAGAATTGATGTAATTACCAGTAACGTTAATAAGCTCACTAATTTGTTCATTGATTTCATTTTTCCTCTAAATTGAATTTTAAGTGTATCCAAACATATGTGAGGAATATTAACGGATGATTATGGAAACGTTAAAGAATTGTTAAGATTGTATTAAGAAATTGTTAAGTGGTGCGTAATGCGAATTTATTAATGTGGGGAATTAAGATAGTGCAAATTTCTTAAGTTTAAATGTGAATTCTGTACCAACATTAATTTCACTACTAACTTCAATTGTAGAATGATGTGCTTCAATGATGTGTTTAACTATAGCCAATCCCAAGCCCGTACCTGGAATAGAGCTGGCTCTTTCACGATCAGTTCTATAAAATCTTTCAAATATTCTATCTATTTCTGCTTGAGCGATACCTATTCCGCTGTCTTTTACTGTTACAAGAACTGATTTACTTTTTTCAATTACAATAATATCAATACTTCCCTCTTCAGTATATTTTATTGCGTTTGATATTAAATTTGTCATTACTTGTTTAAGTTTATCTTTATCTCCATAAACTTCTAACCCATTATTAAATTCTTGGAGAGAAAGATTTATTTTTTGTGATGGTAATGTTTGTCTAATATCCGTTATGATTTCATCTAGATGATCATAAAGATTGAAGTATCGAAAACTTAATTTCAATAATCCAGATTCTATCATTGAAATATCAATTAAGTCATTTAAAAGAGCATTAAGGTTTTCGGAATGATTGAACGCTTTTTTTAGGAAGGTTTTATTCACATTGGAATCATCAACTGCCCCATTCAATAATGTTTCTAAATATCCTTGAATAGTAAAGATTGGAGTTCGAAGTTCATGAGAAACATATCCAAGAAATTCAGTTCTTGCATGAGCAAGCTTTTCCATATTAGCAATATCTTGTTGTGTTCTTCTGGACATTGCCTTAATATTTCCCTCTAAATCTTTTAAGGATTTGCTTAGAATAATTTCATCTTCATGTAAAAAACGATTTTTTCGGATTGATTTTATTACAGATTTTATTTCTTCAATGTCTTTTCTTCTTTTAATGCCTATTGAATAAAGTAATATAAGATCAAAAATAAGAATAGAAAGAGCAACAACAAACAATTGGAAATTTGTAACATCAAACAGCAAGACTATTAGAATGCCAAGAATAATGCTGAAAAGGAAAATCTCTATTAGAAATATTGAGGAAAACTTGAAGTTTGATATAACTTTATTAAAACTCCTTAAAACGATAACCAACACCTTTAATTGTTTCTATAAGATTAGAGTGTGCACCTAATTTTTCCCTTATTTTCCTTACATGCACATCAATGGTTCTTTCAATTACATATATATCTTCTCCCCAAACATCATTTAATATTCTGTCTCGGGGGAAAACTTTGCCGGGTTTTGCTGCTAAATAATAAAGTATAGAAAATTCTTTCTTTGGAAGAACAATCAGTTGTCCGTTAACCTTAACTTCATATTTATCTTTGTTAATCTCTAGAGGTCCAATCTTAATCGCAGAAGATGATGAAGTAACTTTTTCTTCTGTTCGATTTGCCCTTTTTAGTTTTGATTTAACTCTGGCAACCAACATCTTTGGTGAGATTGGTTTTTTTACATAATCATCAGCACCTAAATCAAAACCTTTTAACTCATCAAATTCTGTTGCCTTTGCGGTAAGAAAAATTATTGGTATATCATCATATTCTTCATTCATCCTTATATTCTTGCATACATCATAACCATTCATTTTTGGCATCATAACATCAAGTACAATTAGATCTGGATTTTCTGTCATTTTAGATAATGCCATTTCTCCATCAAAGGCTGAAATGACTTCAAAACCTTCAGATTCAAGATTATACTGCAAAAATTCTACAATATCTTTTTCATCATCTACTAATAATACTTTCGGCATTAGTCTCTAAAAATTTATTTCAGATTTATTCTTAGCTGATTGATAAAGGTTTTCTACCAACTTCATCCTGGAAAGTGCTTCTTCGCTTGAAGAAATAAGTGGGTTTGAACCTTTAATTGCACCAATGAAATGCTTTAATTCATTTTCATATGATTTTTTATATAAATTTTTTGTTTGAGCTCCACTTCCTAAAGTATAATCAACTCTTGAGGATGCTACTTTTTTATACGCTTTTAGGGGATTTAAATGTCCCGTACCTCCTGTCCCATAAGCAGCCAATCTAAAACTATCTGTCTCATCATGAACAGACCAGCTCACTTCATAATTTAGAACTGAAGAATTATTAAATCTTATGAATCCAACAGAAGTATCTTCAATTGATTGTTGATCATGAAAGTAATTTTGAGCCGAAGCATTTTTAATTTTGGGATAGTCCAATAACCATAATGCTGTATCCAGCAGAACTATACCAAGATCAAATAAAACACCACCACCAGCTAGACTTCTTTTTTGGAACCATTTCTGTTCACTACTTTGTTTTCTTGCCCAACCACATTTAATATAAAATAGCTCTCCAAGTTCACCACTATTTATTAAACTCTTGAGCAACATTGAATCTGGTCTAAACCGGAAATTCATACCCACCATTGCATTGCAATTATTTTTCTTTGCAGCATCATCTATTTCTTTAGCTTCTTTATAGTTAAGTGCTATTGGTTTTTCAATTAGGACATGTTTTTTGTTTTTTAGGCACTCAACTGCAATTTCTTTATGTGTGTTTGTTGGAGTAGAAATAATAGCAGCATCAAAATCTATTTTTTCTAACATTTCAGTATAATCAGTAAATCTTTCTTTTATATTAAATTTTTCAGCTACAGTATTTAATCTGGTTTTACTTAGTTCAGAAACAGCAACAATATCGACAGAATTTATTTTGGATAATATCGGTAAATGAACCAATTGAGCAACTCCGCCTAATCCTATTACAGCAATTTTGGTATTCTCTTTCAAGATTCAGCCTCGCTATTTGTTTCAATTCCATTAATAAATTGATTTATACTCTTGGCTATTCCTTCCGGGTCAATCCCTAACAAACCATGCAATTCAGCTTGGGTTCCATGATCAACAAATTTATCAGGCAAACCTAATCTTAAGACATCATTTTTGTAATTTTTCTCATTAAAATATTCTAGAACTCCAGTTCCAAATCCACTGACTAGTGAATTTTCTTCAACAGTAATTACTTTATTATAGTTTTTTGCGATATCGTCTAACATTTCAGTGTCGAGCGGTTTTATAAAGCGCATATTGTATAAACTAGCATTAATTCCACTTTGTTGTAATATTTCAATAGCCTTTTTCGAATACTCAACCATAGAACCAACTGCAAGAATAGCAACATCTTTTCCTTCGGTTAGTTTTTCCGCTTTCCCAATTTCCAAGGCTTCAAATCCTTCTTTTACCTCAACTCCAAGAGCAGATCCTCTTGGGTATCTTAATACAATTGGACCACCCTTATAAGATGTAGCAGTGAAAAGCATATTTCTCAATTCTGCCTCATCTTTAGGAGCCATGATAACTATTCCAGGAATATACCTTAAATATGAGAGGTCAAAACTGCCATGATGAGTTGGACCATCAGCACCTACTAATCCGGCTCTGTCTAAAACAAAGACAACGCTCAGTTTCTGTAAAGCAACGTCATGAATAATTTGGTCAATAGCTCTTTGCAAAAAAGTAGAATAAATTGCTACGACTGGTTTAATTCCTTGAGTAGCTAAACCAGCGGCAAAAGTGACGCCATGCTCTTCAGCAATTCCTACATCAAAATACCTTTTGGGGAATTCATCCTGGACAAACTTTAACCCAGTTCCATCTGGCATGGCAGCAGTAATACCAACAACTTTTTCATTCTCTTTCATTATTTCAACTAAAGCTTTACCAAATATTGCAGTATATGATGGAGGCCCACCTGCTTTTTTCTGCATTTCACCAGTTACTTTATCAAAGGGTGTGACACCGTGGAATTGTGATCTACTTCCTTCTGCCGGTTTATATCCTTTTCCCTTTTCACTAATTACATGAACTAATATTGGACCTGTTAAATCTTTTACTTTTTCAAAAAGCTTTGTTAATTTTGAAATATTATGACCATTGATAGGGCCAAAATATCTAAAACCTAATGCTTCAAACAACATACCAGGAGTAACAATAGCTTTAATTCCAGTTTCTACTCTTCCAGCCACTGTCCTTAATCGATCTCCAAAATTGTCCAATTTTCCCGTCAAATCCCAAATTGCACCTTTGAACTTATTATACTCGGGGTGAGATATTACTTCGTTAAAATAATTGGAAATCTGCCATACGTTTGGTGAAATTGACATGTTATTATCATTTAACACAACAATCAGATTCTTCTTAATAAATCCAGCATTATTCATTGCTTCGTAAGCCATGCCGCCAGTCATTGCCCCATCACCCATAATTGCAATAACTTTTTTATCGGGCTCTCCATTTAAATCATTTGCGGCAGCAATACCCAAAGCTGCAGAAATAGAAGTGGATGCATGACCAGCTCCAAATTCATCATATTCACTTTCAGCTCTTTTTAGGAATCCACTTATTCCATTTAGTTTTCTAATCGTTTTTAGCTGCTCTCTTCTACCTGTAATTATCTTATGCGGATATGCTTGATGCCCGGTATCCCAAACTAATTTATCGACCGGTGTATCAAACACCTTATGCAATGCAACAGTTAACTCAACGGCACCAAGTCCGCCACCAAAATGTCCACCAATCTGAGACACCACATCAACCATATATTCTCGAATTTCTTCACATAACACTTTTAGCTGTGCAACATCGAATTCTCTAATATCTTTCGGTGAATCTACATTAAATAAAACGCTATACTTCGATTCGTCTACCACTTAATTTTCTCGCTTTCTTAGGATTTATTCTGTTCGTCTTCTAATTCGCTATTCAATTCATCTACCTTTAGCTCAGCCTTCTCTAATGTAGAATAACATTCTTTTGATAGTTTGATTCCTTCCTCATAGAGTTTAATTGATTCCTCTAATGTAACAACGTCACTTTCTAGTAATTCAGAAATCTCTTGAAGTCTTTTCAGAGATGTTTCAAAACTTTTATTTTTTTTACTCATCGTTCTATTTTAACCTTTCCATCTATAAATTTAATATTAAAATCATCAACATTACTAAAATCTCTTTTACTTTTAATCAACTTACCTTGTTGCTCAACTAAAACAAATCCTTTATTCATAATATGTTCAATATTATTTAATGATATTGTCTTATCAAGAAGTGCTATATCATTTTTTTTCTGGTTTAAAAATTTACTAATAATGACTTGAATTTTAAATATGTAATTATCAATTGTTTGCTTATTATTATTGATAATACTGGTAAGATTTCTAAATCCAAAAGATTCAATTAGTGAATTGACTTCTTCTTTGAAGTCTCTTAGTTTATTTGAAATATTATTCGTGCTATTATATGAAAAATCACTAATAAAGGCAAAAAGTTCATCTTTATTAGGAGTTGATAATTCCATCGCGGCAGATGGTGTTGGAGCTCTAAGATCTGCAACAAAATCTGCTATAGTAAAATCTATTTCATGTCCAACTCCGGAGACCAATGGTATTTTAGATGCAAATATGGCTCTTGCAACAATTTCTTCATTAAATGCCCAAAGATCCTCTAATGAGCCACCACCTCTAGCTATGATAATTAAATCAATATTTTTCTTTTTGTTTAAGAGTTTAATTTGATTTGCGATTTCTTCTGCAGCTCCATCTCCTTGAACCTTCGCGGGCGCAATTACCAAGTTAACAATAGGAAATCGCCGTTTGGCAATACTTAGCATATCCTTAAAGGCAGCTGTATCACTTCCGGTTACAATTCCAATAGTTTGAGGAAATAATGGAATCGTTTTCTTTAATTCCTGATCGAATAAGCCTTCAATTTTCAATTTATTTTTCAGCTCTTCAAAGGCTTTCTGAAGTTCACCTTCACCGGCAGGTTTCATTGATCTGGCATCCAACTGATAAGAACCACGCGGTGGATAAACAGAAATTCTACCAGTAATAATTACTTTCATTCCACCTTGCGGCGTAAAGAAGACGTTATTATTAACACCCTTCCACATAGTACAGTTTATTGAAGCATTACTATCTTTTAAAGTGAAATACCAATGACCCGAAACATGAGCTTTGAAATTTGATATTTCTCCGATTATTTTTACTTGTGAGAATCCTTCTTCAAGAGTTCGTTTTATGTGTGAAGTAATTTCACTTACTGTAATTGCAAAATCCAATCTCTAAGCTTCCTTTCTAAATATCAGACAATATTGGTGATGTCTATTTCCTACCCATGCGTTATTTACACCGAGAGCAATTAAAGGTTTGTCATCTTGAAGCCAAATTTTTTCGTCCTTTAATACCCAACTTTTTTTTCCTCTCCTTGTTAAACTTGTTGCTGTATCATACGCTAATGGATAGAGTTGACTCTTATAATATATATTATTTGTAATGACTGTAAGATATCCACCTACTTTCGTTACTTCAAAAGCCTGATCAAATATCAAAGCCTGCATTTCAAGAAAATCATCGTAGCCTTTAATATTTCCAATATCATCTTTAGAATTAGAATATTTTGTGTCTAGTCCTTTCTCATCTCTCTTTTTTTGTCTAATAAAATTTCTTTCCAATTGGTTCCAATAAGGTGGTGACGTAATCACATAATCAAATTTTCTTCTACTCAATGAATTGGTTTTTAAAAGATCCTTCAATGATTGGGAATCACCTTTCAAAGGAATAATTTTCTTTTTGAATTTACTAGCCTCAATTCGATCATTAGCCACATCAAAGTAATTTTTATTCAGCTCTACACCAACTGCATTTCTAGATAAATTACCCGCTGCCATTAGAGTACTTCCAGTTCCCAAGAAAGGATCTAGAACCCAATTATTCTTCTTTGTAAAAAACTCAATAAATTCTTCAACCAGACTTTCCGGATACTTCGCCGGGTGTAGTATTTCATTTTTCTTTCGCCGATTTGGTCTATGAATAAACCAAGACTTGGAAAACTTAATCCACTCCTTGCCTGTTAAATCATTAAGTTTATTATTCTTATTGTATTTGCCTCGCTCACCGAGATCAACATAATTGTTCTTTTTGTCCATAAATTCTATAAATCGATAGTAAAGAAATGTGAATATAATCCAATGCTAATCTCATGAAAATATTGATTGGTTTCAGATGGGTTAATATTATATCTATATTTTGAAAAAACTGTAAATACATCATAAAATTTAAATAATCCCAATGACACTTCAGCACCAATACCATTAAATCCATTGAAATCAGTAAATCCTGTTAAACCTGGTGAAACATATTCAAATACATCAATTGGGATGAAATGTTTATATCCAAGTCTAAAAAAATTGCTAATTGAATTTTCATAAACATGAGTATATTCCAGACTAATATTACCTGATGGATAATTGTAACCCGAAGAATAGAAAGTTACAATTGGTAATTCCTTTGTTAAACTAAAATAATTATCGTTCTCAGTCATTAATACATTTGGTGATGGTAGAAGATAAAAAAACATACCTAATAGAATTGTTGAGACAGGATTCTCCCCTTCCTTTGTTTCTATGAATTCGTCATAGGGAAGTACTAATTCAAAAATTTCACTTTCAAACTGTTCCCCATTTTTCCTCTCTGATAGTATTTGATAGGGCACAAATTTTTCCGCAAATTTATATTTTGTAAAATCTATTTCAGTCGAATGGTCCTCAACAAATTCTTCAGAGACAGAAAATGTATACTTTTCATCAATAATAATTTTTGCTTTTACTTCTTCGGATGTAAAATAACTAAGTTTAAATATATGAGGAGTTTCCGGTGTTACAAATGCATCAATAATAAAAACTTCTGGGCTATCACTCTGTGAAAACAATGAATTAGATAAATAGAGAAGTGATATAATCATTGAAATAATATTCTTTTTTTTCATTTTTATATTCACCATTACTTATTTAAGAAACTTCCTATTTGCCGTACAAATCTGATAACGGTTTAATTTCCAAACTTTGGTATATTTATACCTCAAGTTAAAAATCTCTTCTCAGAATAGGAACTTAATTAATGAAAATACTTGTTTGTAATGATGATGGAATTGGGGCTGAAGGAATTTTTCAATTAGCGGATGCGTTAAGTGAAATTGGTGAAGTTACAGTAATTGCACCAATTGCCGAACAAAGTGCAGTAGGACATTCTATAACAATGAAAGTACCGCTTAGATATAATAAATATAATATTCGAAATAAATTTGAAGGGTATGCCGTAGATGGAACTCCAGCCGATTGCGTAAAATTTGGAATTAAAAATTTATTGCATGAAGTTCCTGATATTGTTGTTTCTGGTATAAATCACGGTGCTAACACGGCTATAAGTATTATTTATTCAGGAACAGTTTCAGCTGCAAGAGAGGCTGCAATAATGGATTGCCCAGCAATTGCTTTTTCAATAACGGATCATAGACCTAAGTATTTTGATTTTGCAAGAAAAATTGCAAAAGAATTGACACTTAAAGTTGTAGAGAATGGATTAAGGAAAGGTACATTATTAAACGTTAATATTCCAAATTTACCGGAAAGCGAAATTAAAGGGATTAGACCAACAAAACAAAGTACTTCAAAATGGGACGACATATATGAACAGAGGGTGGATCCTTACGGGAATGATTATTATTGGTTGACTGGCACTATGACGGATATTGATACCGATTTAGAAAGTGACCAAATTGCAGTAAAAAATAATTATGTGGCTATTACACCTGTCCATTTTGATCTTACAGATTATGAATCACTTAATGATCTTAAGAAATGGAACTTATCATCAATTAAATAATATAACAATCTTAACTTCAGAATTATTTTAATTTTAAATAGATGAATTGGTTCGAAAATATTAACGTATCGATTTCCTACTCACCTTGGATACTTTTCTTAGGAATCGCTATTGTTATCATTTATACACTATTCATTTACAAAACCACACTTCCACCAATAAATAAGTTAGCAAAAGGATTATTAATTGCATTACGCAGTATGGCATTATTGCTAATTTTACTTTTACTTTTTGATCCAATTGCAAAAATTTCGTCTTCTGTTAATGTAGAACCGGAAAATTTTGTCTTTATAGATAATTCAAAATCAATCAGACAATTTAGCCCGTCCTCTGAAATTAACAATATCTATGAAATAGTTGATCAATTAAATAGCAAATTGGATGGGCATAAAAAAGTTTTTACGTTTGATTCTAACTTGGAAGAAATAGATGTCGAAGTAACGGATTCATTTAATTTTATTGGACCTTCCACTAAATTTAATCAAGTCATTCAGCAGATAAAAAAATCAGATAATCTTTCGTCTGTAGTAATTATAAGTGACGGAATTTTAAATGATGGTAAAAACCCAGAACAAGAAATTAATAATATATCTGTCCCCATTTATACTATTGGTATTGGAGATACATCGTCTTCTGCTGATCTTTCAATTGAACGTATTAGAACAAATAAGTTTATATACGCAGATCGAGAAAGTGAGGTAGAAGTTTTATTAAAAAACGTTGATCTAGCAAACCAAATAACAACTGTTAATCTTTATGTTGATGAAACTCTATTTAAAACAGAAACTGTAAAACTTAATCCAAACGGTATTAATCGAGTAAAATTTTCTTTTATGAGTGATATTGAAGGAAAACATATAGTTACAGCAAGGACAACTATTAATTTTGATGAGAAAAATAAAACAAACAATACTAAAACAACATTAGTTAATGTGTTAGCAATAAAAAAGAAAATTGCAATTATTGCTGGTAGTCCAAGTAGAGATCTTTCGGCACTAACTATTAGTATTAAGCAAAATGAAGAATATGATATAGAACAAATTGTTGAAGTAAATACAAAAACAAATTATAACAATTCAAATAATCTAAAAATTATAAGAGATGCAGACCTAATATTTATGATTGGTTTCCCAAGTTCTTCAAGCGATATAAATTTTATAAAAGAAGTTGAATCAATTATATCGGAAACCAAGAAACCTATTTTTATCGGTTTAGGTTTATCTGTTGATTATAAAAAATTAAAACAATTATCCAATATTCTGCCATTCAATTTTGATGCATCTTCAAATAAGTACAATGAAGTTCAGGTAGCTAAATCCAGCTCGCTAAATGGATTGCTGGGAAAATCAGAAAACATTAGGACTGCTTGGAATAACTTGCCACCTATTAGTCTAAACCAGACTAAAATAATTCCGTTTGTTTCAGCTGAAGTGCTATTGTCTGATAATCCAGGTGGTAATTATCCAATCTTATTTACTAATATTTCTGGAAGTAATAAAAGTGTTGTAATAACAGCCTCTAATATTTGGAGGTGGAAATTAAAAAACTCCGATAAAGATTATAAACTATTTGATAATCTGGTATTGAATGCAATTAAATGGCTGTCCGTAATTGCGAATAATGAACATTTCACAATGAAATTAGATAAGAATAATTATCGCTTGGGAGAAACAATAACTTTTAATGCAAATTTATACGATGAAACCTATGAGCCCTTAAACAATGAACAAATTGAATTAGAAATTTATGATAGTACCAATAAACATCAATTCAATTTCACATCTGTTGGCGATGGTATGTACGAGGCTAATCTTAATCTTAAGAATTCAGGATTATTAAAATTTACAGCCAGCCTGACAAATAATCCTAGAAATTTACCAACCATTAGTGGATCAATAAACATTGAACCAATTGAGTTAGAATTAGTACAAAGTAAGCTCAATAAAAGATTTTTAGAAACTATTTCTACTATAACGGGAGGGAAATATTCGAGTATAAACGAGACAGATTTTTTGCTAGATGAGTTAAACTCGAACTATCAAAATAAAATTTATCAAAAGATTATCGATGAAGAGTTGCGATTGTCTAGTTTTGAACTTATATTGTTAATTATTGTTCTGTTATTTTCAATTGAGTGGTTAATAAGAAAATTTTTAAAAATGATCTAACAACTCATGAGGTGAAAAATGAAATTAATGCAATTTAGGAAGGAACTAAAAATTGGAATTCAAATAATTGATGATCAGCATGAAAATATAATTCAGACCGTTAATCACATATATGATATCAAGAACCACGAAAAACAAGAAATTTTAGAATCTTTTAGTAAACTAATAGCTCAGCTTAAAGACCACTTTGAAATAGAAGAAAATTTAATGAACGAAAATAAAGTTATTCATTCTATTTCTCATAAACTTGAACATGACCGAGCTTTCCGGAAATATTCGGACTACTATAATGTTATCAAATCTGGTAAAACAGAATTCGATGCTGAAATACTTATTTCATTGAAGGAATGGATCGAAAGCCATCTTATCAAAAAGGACATGAAACTTAAGGCACTAAATATTAACTAATTAGATTCTATTTTTCACTTTTGATTAATAAGAAACTGATATCATTATTCGATTTTTTTCTACCAAGACTTTGTGTAGTGTGTGAAATTAAAATAAGTGTTTCTGAAAGTATTCTTTGCTCAGACTGCTATGCAAACTTTGAAATTGCTACTAAAACTAGAATCCAGAACGAATTCAAAAGAAAATTCACCCAAGATAATTTAATTACAGATTTTTTATCTGCATTTATTTTCCATAATGATTCAGAAATTCAAAAACTCATTCATTCTCTTAAATATGATCAAAATTTTCTTGTTGGTAAATTCTTAGGTGGAAAAACTGCGGAAATTCTTAATAGTAAGATTAATTACTGGAAAGCTGATCTTTTATTACCAGTTCCCCTTCATTCACTAAGAAAAGCCGAAAGAGGATTTAATCAAGCAAGTGAAATTGCAAAAGGGATATCTAGAAGAGTCAATGTTCCTCTAAAATCAAATATTCTAAAACGTAACAGATTCACAAAAACTCAAACAAAGCTCAATTTGTTGGAGAGAAAGAAAAATATTGTTGGAGCGTTTAAACTTAATAAGAAAAAGAAAATAAAAGGTAAAACAATAATTCTTGTAGACGATGTAATTACAACAGGGGCTACAATAAGCGAATGTGCTAAGATTTTATTGGATAATGGTGCTAAAAGGATTTACGCAATCTCTGTAGCAATAGCTGATTAATTACATTCTTTCCGGTGCATCTATACTTAAAATTGTGAGACCATTTTTTAAGATAATTTTTACTGCCAAGATCAAAGCAATCCTTGCTTCTGCTAATTTTTTATCGGAACCAATAATTCTACATTCAGCATAAAATTTATGGAATAGAGTAGCTAGATTTTCTAGATAGTTGGCTAATTTATGCGGCTCATAATTTACTGCTGAATAATATAACTCTTCTTCATATTTGTGCATATGCTTAATAAGTTTCTGTTCTATATCTACAGTTAATAATTCTAAATTATCATATGAACATTGAAGACTCTGCTCTTCCGTCAATCTGATAATTGAAGCAATACGAGCATGAGCATACTTTAAGTAAAAAACCGGATTCTCATCTGATTGTTTTTTAGCTATGTCCAAATCAAAATTCATGTGGGAAGAATAATTTCTCATTATGAAAAAGTAACGTACAACATCTGCTCCAACTTCATCTATTAATTCATCTAGTGTAATAAAATTAGCTTTCCTAGTTGACATTTTTACAACTTCACCTTTTTCTGTAATCGTAACAAATTGATAAATAATTACTTTTACTTTTTCCTTGTCATATCCTAAAGCTTCAATTCCTGCCATCACATCTGGATAAGCTGCATTATGGTCTGAGCCAAAAACGTCGACAATCAGATCATAACCTCTCTCGTATTTGGTTTTATGATAAGCTATATCTGGTAAACGGTAGGTAGGTTCTCCGGTTGATTTAATAATTACTTTATCAACTTCCTGCCCTAATTCACTAAGCTTTAACCAGGTAGCACCTTCTTTCTCATAGGATAATTTTTTATCCCCGAAAAACTTCAGTAACTCATCAATATATTTATTTTTATATAAATCATCTTCGTTATAAAACTTATTGAATTCTATTTTTAGATTAGCTAACGATTTTTTTATGTCGTTGAATATTTCTTTTTCCGCTATATTCTTGAATATGTCGTTTTTTTTATTTGAGCTTAGCGAATCACCGTATTCATTAAAGACCTTTTGGGCTATGTCCTTTATATATTCACCTTGATAATATTCTTCTGTGAACTCTACTTTCTGACCTATTAATTCCAAATAGCGTGCAGCAACAGACTCACCCAAAACACGCATTTGTCGACCGGCATTGTTAAAATAATACTCACGATCAACTGTATAACCAATAGCTTCCAGTAGCTTTGCCAAAGTATCACCCAGAACTGCATTTCTTCCATGACCAACTGTCAGCGGACCTGTTGGATTCGCAGAAACAAATTCTACATTTGCTGTTTTCCCATTAAATTCTTTCGATAAACCGTAACCTTCCCCTTTTTCATTAATTGTCTTAATCAAAGTGTTTACAAAATTTGGGGAAAAAGAAAAATTAATAAATCCGGGACCGGCAATTTCTATTTTAGAGACAATTGTTGAATCCTCATCCAATGCCTCAATAATCTGACTTGCTATTTCTCTCGGATTCATCTTCAAGGTTTTTGTGAGCAGCATTGCAACATTTGTGGAATAATCTCCATGAGAAGAATCTTGCGGGACATTAAAATGTATATCTAAATTTTGTAAATAATCTAGTTTTGTACTAGCTTGCGCAAATAGTTTAACAAGGTAATTTTTCAATTAATTCTCTACTTTAAATTGGAAGGTGAATCTATTTAATCAGTGTTTTCAATTTCTGTAATTTCTGCGTCGCCCCATAATTTTTCCAGATTATAAAACTCTCTAGATTCCTTTTTGAAAATATGAACAACAACATCAAAATAATCTAACAAAACCCAATTTAAGGAATTGTATCCTTCTTTATGATAACACTTTATTCCGGCTTTTCTCAATTTCTTATCAACCTCGTCCGAAATTGCTTTGACATGAACGTTTGCATCAGCCGAACAAATTATAAAATAATCGGCCATCGCAGAAAGACCATTAAGATTGAGAAGTGTAATATCAAATCCTTTTTTGGATTGAATAAGTTCAACTATTTCATCTACAAATATTTTTGAATCCAAATTTACTCGCTACCAATGATTGGTTTTAGTTTATAATAATCTTTTCCAATAACTAATGAGACATCTAGAAAATAATTCTCATTAATCTGTTGAATAACTTTTACTTTTTCTATTCCTAATGCTTCAGCTACTTTGAGTGCATTAGCTTTGTTTCCCATTCTATCTATTACGAATGTTTCATCAACATTGTAATTAGTCTTTCCACTAATAACGTAATTCCCCAGCTCAACAACGTCAAATTCATGCGCTCTTAGATAATCTGTAAATCTATCGGCAACACCACTTACTCCACATCCATTGAGAACGTTGATCTGAATAATTTCAGCGGCAACTTCCATTCTATCAACAACAACCTCATCAGGAGATCTTTGGATAATCTTTAAATAGGCAGAGTAACTTAAATAAACAATTAAAACAACCAGAAAAAAAATAATTAAGTTATAAAATATATTAACCGTGGAAGTTTTAATATCTGGTTTAGGAGTATTCTTTTTCCTTACACTTCTTTTGGCCAAGATTATAAATCCTCAATTCAAAAATAATATCAATAAATAATCAATATTATTCATCTTCACAATACATAAATAAGAAATTATTCGAAAAGCAAAATACTAAATATTTAATTCTTTGCCTACTTACTCTTCATCCCAATAGTTAGAAAGAGGAGAAAAACCTCTATAATGAGAACGGTTGTAATAACCATAAGGAGAATTTGAGAATTGAAGACTAATATTAAATTTATCGGATGGGTTATAATTTATTCGCGCATTATCAATATAAACACCATTAATGGAATTCGTAAAATTTTCACCTAATGTACTATATGGAGAATTAACAAAGCTAGTATTTATCTGGAAATTAACTTCTTCACTAAATTCATAAGAAATTATATTCGTGTAAACACCCAAAGCAAAACCATTATTCCCAAATGATGAATAAGACATACCAAATGAATGGTTCATTGAAAAATTTTCTGGATTAATAAAACTGAAAAGTGAACCAACCGGATTATCACTCAAAATGCCACTATTAATGTCAATTGGTTTGCTATCGTCACCTTTAAATTGAGCGAAATTGATAGCCGAAGTAAAAAGAAATAATATTAAGAAATAATTTTTAATCATGTTAATTAAACCAAATAATTTAAAAATGGTTTCAATAATTCTTTGCCCAATCCTAATTCAATATAGTGAATTGTTTAAACTTCTACAATCATTTCAATTTCAACCGCACAATCAATTGGCAGTTCATTTACTCCAACAGCACTTCTTACGTGTTTACCATTATCACCGAAAACGTTAACCAGTAAATCTGAAGCGCCATTTGCAACTTTTGGTTGATCAGAAAAACCATCAGCACTGTTTACAAAAACTGTTACTTTTACTATTCTTTTAATACTATCTAAATTGCCTATTAAAGATTTTATAACACTGAGACAATTTATTGTACAAAGTTCGGCAGCTTTTACTCCACTTTCAAGAGTAATATCTTTCCCAACTTTCCCTTTGTAAATAAGTTCACCATTTTTCATTGGTATTTGTCCAGCAGTAAAAACCAAATTCCCTACCTTTGTTACAGGTATGTAAGATGCCAAAGGTTTTGGTGCTTCCGGAATTTCAATTCCTAATTCATTTAATTTTTCTTCAATCATTTTATCCTCCATAAATTTCAATAGGTAAAAATAAGTTAATTTTTCTTATATAAAAATTCTATTTTGCGACATAATAAATTACAATAGTTTAGAGGGTCTTAATGCATAAAGAAAAATTTGATAATCTTGTGAAAATTATGAGAAGGTTGAGAAATGAATGTTCATGGGATAAAGTTCAAACGTTTGATACAATAAAAGCCTCAACATTAGAGGAAACTTACGAAGTTATTGAAGCGATAGATGATAAAAATTACGAACACCTAAAAGGTGAATTAGGGGATTTATTACTCCATATAGTGTTTCATTCGGCAATCGCTGAAGATCAAAATTTGTTCACAATAAATGACGTAATTGATTCGATTAGCGAAAAATTAGTTAGAAGACACCCTCATATTTTTTCTGATGTAAAAGTAGAGAACAATAAGGATATTGAAAGAAACTGGGAAACAATTAAAATGAGTGAAGGAAGACAATCAATTCTAGAAGGAATTCCAAATGCTCTTCCAGAACTTCAGAAGTCTACAAGAATGCAGGAGAAAGTTTCAAAAATTGGTTTTGACTGGGAAAACAAGGAAGATGTTTGGAAAAAAGTAATAGAAGAAATTGAAGAAATGCACGAGAGTGAAAAAACTGGAGACAAAGAATTATTCGAAAAAGAAATGGGTGATGTATTTTTTGCGTTAATTAATTATTCCAGATTCTTAGGAATAAATGCTGAAAATGCATTAAGAAGAACCAATAAAAAATTCATTAGCCGGTTTCAATATATTGAACAAAAATTAAAAGAGAATGATAAATCAATAACTGAAACAAATTTAGAAGAAATGGATAAATACTGGGAGGAAAGCAAGAAATACTATAATTAGACAATTATGCTGTGTGATGTAAAATAAAAATCAAAGTGTTTCGGTTTTCTAATAGTATCTGTACAGATTTAATTAAATTTATTTGGAACCACCATTAAATTTTTCATAGGCATGAATAATATCTTTAACTAGTTTATGACGAACTACATCAGATTTCTTAAAATATACAAATCCAATCCCTTCAACTTTTTTTAATATCTTTTCAACTTGGATAAGTCCGCTTTCCATTTTTGGTGGTAGATCAATTTGTGTAATATCTCCAGTAATAATTGCTCTTGAATTCGGGCCAATTCTAGTCAAAAACATTTTCATTTGTAAATTTGTTGAGTTTTGTGCTTCATCCAAGATAATATAAGAATTATTAAGTGTTCTACCTCTCATATAGGCAAGTGGAACAATTTCTATTATGTTTTTTTCTAAATAATTTTTTAATTGATCTGAAGTAAGCATATCCTGTAATGCATCATATAGAGGTCGTAAGTAAGGATCAATTTTCTCCTTAAAATCCCCCGGTAGAAATCCAAGACTTTCACCTGCTTCAACTGCTGGTCGAGCCAATACAATTTTTTTTACTATACCCTTTTTAAGTTGAGCTATTGCAAATGCAACTGCAAGATAAGTTTTGCCTGTTCCAGCTGGACCAATACCAAAACAGATATCATTTTCACTCATCATTTTCACATATTCAAATTGAGTTTCCGTTTTAGCTTTTATGGCGTCTTTTTTTGTGTACAGAACAATGGAGTTAAAATCACCATTACTAATAATTTCTTTCCCTTCAATGGTGAGATCAATAATTGTTGTTACGTCTGATGGAGCAAGCTTATTAGTGGTATTAAGGACATAAATCATTTCCTTAAAAATTTTATCAACAATTTCTACTTCCTCAGCAATGCCCTTAATTGTTGCTACATCTCCTCTAATGCTTATAGAAGTAGATAACCTCTTTTCTAAAGGTTTTAGATTAGCATCATTAAAGCCCATAAAAGAGAGCAAATCTACATTTTCTAATTTTATTTTTTTTACAATTTTAGTAATAGTAACTCCGTATAAAAAAAAAGGATATCCTAAAAGAACTGATAACTAAATGCTCTAAACATTTAATAAACTTTTAGGATACCCATTAAAATTTTCCAAACTCTAACAAGATTAAATTTATTCCATTGGAGCTGGTTTGTAATTAGATTTAATCTTATTGAATTTTTCAGCTTCATCTTCAGTAAGATTAGGAATCTTAAATATTTGATCAGGATAAATTAAATCAGGATTTTTAATTTGATCTCTATTAGCATTATAGATATTTGGCCATGCATGTCCATTTCCATAATGCTCACTTTTCTTAGAAATTCCCCAAAGGTGATCACCACGAACTACGTTATACATAATTTCTTTTGGTGTTTCTACCCAAGCATCTAACATTTTTTGTAGTTTGCCATGAACTAAATCATAAAATCCTGGTAAAGCACTTAATTTACTAGCTTTTAATGCATCTAATTCAGCTTGTCTATCAGCTTTTTCTGGTTTCTTAGATGAGATGTCGGCCATAAGAGCGTTTACTTTGGAGCCGTAATCAGCAACTGCATCAGCATCAGCACCAACTAAGCTATACATTTCATTTTGGCAATCTTCATAGGCTTGAAGAGAGTTTTTCTTTTCTGATAAAGCATTTACTTCTGCTTGCAAGCCTTCAATTTCTGTTGTAAGATCTGCTTTTTCTTGTGATAATCTTGCGATTTCAGCTTCCCATTCATCGGATGTAATTTCTTCCTCTTGTGCTAGAACACTAGTTGAAAAGAAAACTAACAAAGCTAATAAAGCAAGAGTTTGCTTGTAATATTTCATTGAGTTACTCCTTTATAGTTAAACTTTATTAAAGACCTAAACTTTGTAAATTTTTTGTAGTAGCTTCTTTATCATTTGCACATTGTGCTAACTTTGCTTCCATCTCGGCAACTTCTCTTTCCAACTTTGTTTTTTCACTTTTTAGTGAGTTTACTTCTGTTCCTAAAGAAGAAACTTCACTCCTAAGTGCATTAAGTTCAGCCATTTGTTCTTCACTAACACCACATCCAGCAAGACCGATAGATCCCGCTAAAAAAACTACTGCTAATGAAGTAGAAAACAACTTTTTGATTTTTGTCATTTGCGAATCCTCCTAATATAAAAGAATGATTTATTGTTTATGTGAAATTTAAGCTATAATTTAACTAACTATTCTTAATAGGACAATATAATAATTTTTTTAATAAAACTAAATAATTCTATTTTCTACTAGGCTGGTAAAATTATCTCCGGCAATAATTAGGTGATCTAAAACTTTTATATCAAATAGATTACCAGCCTCTACAAGTCTTTTTGTTATTGCTATATCTTCTCTACTTGGTTCTTTGTTTCCACTTGGATGGTTATGCAGTAAAAATATATTTGCAGAGTTGCTATCAATTGCAACTCTGAAAACCTCTCTAGGATGAACTATACTTGAATTAAGGTTACCAATTGATATAGTTTCATACTTAATAATTTGGTTAGATGAATTTAGACATACAATTATAAATTTTTCTTTTACTTCATCCCTCAAAAGTGGAATAAAAATTTCCGCTAAATCATTTGGGGAAGTAATTTTTTTCTTTGAATACCACTTATCAGAAGATTTAATTCTTCTAGCTAGTTCAAAAGCAGCTACTAAAGTAGCAGCTTTGTCCTTACCTATACCGTTAGATTTTGTAAAAGCCTCTACTGATTTTGAAGCTAGAATTGCAAGGTTATCATTCGTTAATAATGTTTGGGCAACTTCAATAACAGACTTCCCTTTTGTACCAGTCCTCAACAAGATAGCAATAAGTTCTGAATCACTTAAGCTCTGTGCTCCACGTAGGATGAGTTTTTCTCTAGGCCTGTCGTCAAAAGGCAAATCTTTTACTTTTAACACTATCCTAATTTATTCCCATTCAATAGTTGATGGTGGTTTTGAGCTAATATCATATACTACTCTATTAACTCCTGAAACTTCTCTAATTATTTTATTGGAAACATATTCTAAAAATTCGTTATCAAATCTATACCAATCTGCTGTCATCCCATCACTAGAATTAACTGCTCTAAGAGCAATCACTGATTCGTAAGTACGCATATCTCCCATTACACCAACTGTCTGGACGGGAAGAAGAACAGCAAATGCTTGCCAAATTTTATAATATAAATCAAATTCCTTCAACGAATTAATATAGATAGCATCAACATCTTTAAGAAGATTTAATTTATCCTCTGTAATATCTCCTAATACTCTAACTGCAAGTCCAGGACCGGGAAAAGGATGGCGATGAACAAATCCATGCGGAAGACCTAATAATTCACCAATTTCTCTTACTTCATCTTTAAACAATTCTCTAAATGGCTCAATTAATTTTAGGTTCATCTTTTCTGGTAATCCACCAACATTATGATGTGTTTTAATTGTATGAGCAGCTGTACCGTGAGATGCAGACTCTATAACATCTGGATAAAGAGTTCCTTGTACAAGATATTCGGCGTTTCCAAATTTCTTAGCCTCTTCTTCAAATACTTCAATAAAAGTGTTCCCAATAATTTTTCTTTTCTTTTCCGGGTCTGAAATATTTGCTAATCTTTCCAAGAATCTTTGTGTAGCATCAACATGAACTATTTTCAAATTGTACTTATTCTTAAACATATCAACAACTTTTTTGCTCTCATTTTTTCTCATCAAGCCATTATCTACGTGAACACAAATAAGGTTTTCACCAATTGCTTTATGGAGCAGTACCGCTGCTACTGAAGAGTCAACCCCTCCGCTTAACGCACAAATTACTTTTGCACCCTTTACTTTTTCTTGAATGCTTTGAGTAGCTTCTTCAACAAAATTAGATGGTGTCCAATCAGCTTCACAGTCACAAATATCAAACAAATAATTTTTAATAATTGTGCTGCCGAATTTTGTATGAGCAACCTCAGGATGAAATTGCAATCCGTAGATACCTAACTTGGAATTTGATAAAGCGCAAATCGGAGAGTTCTCAGATTTTCCAACTACTTTAAAATCTTCTGGAAGATTGGTAATATAATCACCATGGCTCATCCAGACTGTAGAGTGATTCTCAATATTTTGAAAAATTAATTCATTGCTCAAAATTTCAAGATTAGCTTTACCATACTCTCTATTTTTAGCCGGTTCTACTTTACCACCATAATTTTGAGCTATTAGCTGCATCCCATAACAAATTCCGAGAATAGGAATATTTAGATCGAAAATATCTTTATTCATTTGGGGTGAACCATCATCATAGACACTAGTTGGACCACCAGACAGCATAATTCCTTTTGGATTCAGTTCTTTTATTTTGTTCAATGAGACATTAAAGGGATAAATGATTGATCTGACTTTTTGTTCTCTTATTCTCCTAGCAATTAGCTGTGTATACTGAGATCCAAAATCTAAAACTAATATAGTATTATGTGTTTTCATTTGCCTTTACAATTTTGATGATAGTATAAAGTAATGCCGAAGTTCAGATAATTAAATTGAAATTCGGCATCGAGCAATTCTTAAAGTAAAATTAAGCAGTAATTTGAGATTGATAAGCTATATTATCCAGTAATCCATTTAACTCTGAAACATCAGCTAACTCAATTTTAATTATCCAGCCTTCTCCGTAAGGATCAGAATTTATTAATTCAGGTTCATCTTCCAATTTCGCGTTTACTTCCAGTACTTTGCCGTTACATGGGGCAAACAAATCGCTTACAGTTTTAACAGCTTCAATTGTTCCAAAAGATTCTCCAACTGATATCTCTTCCATATCTGAATCAATATCAACAAAAACGACATCACCTAATTCTCCTTGGGCATATTCAGTAATACCTATGAAAGCTTCATTTCCTTCCATTTTTACCCATTCATGATCATTAGTGTATTTAAGATTTTCTGGTAAGTTCATTCTACCCTCTATACATTATTTTGCAAAAAATTTATCTATGAAAGATGTATCATAATCTGCCGCTTTAAATTTTTCGTTTTCTAAAACATCCATATGAAACGGTATTGTAGTTTTAATTCCATCAATGGCAAATTCTTCAAAAGCTCTAACAGCTCTAGCAATAGCATGGTTTCTGTCCATCCCCCAAACTATAAGTTTAGCAACCAATGAATCATAATATGGCGGAATTGTGTATTGATTATAAATATGCGAGTCAATCCTAACACCAAAACCACCAGGGAAGTGGAGATAATCAATTTTACCCGGTGAAGGTCTGAAATTTTTATCTGGATCCTCTGCATTTATTCTAAATTCAAAACAGTGTCCTTTTGGTTTTCCAGGAATATCTTTTATTTTTTCTCCGGCTGCAACAAGAATTTGCTGTTTAATCAAGTCGATATTGTTAACCATTTCAGTTACGGGATGTTCAACCTGGATTCTGGTATTCATCTCAATGAAATAGAAATTCTGATGTTTATCAACAAGAAATTCAATAGTGCCAGCACCTTCATAATTTACAGATTTTGCACCCAAAATAGCAGCATCGAACATTTTGTGTCTAGTTTCATCTGAAACAATCGGGCTTGGAGATTCTTCGATTAATTTTTGGTGTCTTCTCTGTATTGTACAATCTCGTTCGCCATATTGATAAACATTTCCAAATTGATCTCCCATCACTTGAACTTCTACATGATGAGGATTCTCAATAAATTTCTCTAAATATAATTCGCCATTATTAAATGCTGCCTCTGCTTCATTACTAGCAGTTTGAAAAGCATTTTCAATTTCATCTTCCTTCCAAACTATTCTCATACCTTTACCACCACCGCCAGCTGAAGCTTTTAGCATCAAGGGATAGCCAACTTCTTTTGCTATTTTTTTTGCTTCTTCAATACTTTCAATGGCTCCATCACTGCCCGGGACAACGGGAACTCCGCACTCTCTCATTGTACTTTTTGCCGCAGCTTTATCACCCATATTATTAATCATATCAGGTGATGGACCAATAAACTTTATATTCGATTCAGCACAAATTTCAGAAAATTCAGAATTTTCAGCTAAAAATCCATACCCAGGGTGTATTGCATCGGCACCAGTTACCTGAGCAGCAGAAATTATGCTTGGAATTTTAAGATAACTATCTTTAGAAGACTGTGGTCCTATACAAACAGCCTCATCAGCAAATACAACGTGAAGTGAATCTTTATCAGCCTCTGAATAAACAGCAACAGTTGCAATATCCATCTCTTTACAAGTTCGAATAATGCGTAGAGCTATTTCTCCGCGATTAGCAATTAAAATTTTTTTGAACAATTGTTCTCCAAAAATTTGTTATGTACTCTAATTCTTTTCTATCTTAAATAAAGGTTGGTTATATTCAACTGGAGTTCCATCTTCAACAAGAATTTGAACAATTTTTCCACTTACATCACATTCAATTTCATTCATCAATTTCATTGCCTCAACTATACATAATACTGAATCTGGAGCAACTGTGTCGCCAATTTGAACATAAGAATCTGCATCTGGTGCTGGAGCTCTGTAAAAAGTACCAACAATAGGAGAATTAATAGTGTGTAAATTATCCTCTTCCTTTTTTTCAACGGGAGCTTCTGAAGCAACTGGCAAAACAGGTTCATGACTTATAGTTGGAATTTCAACTGGTAAATTTTGATAAAAACCACCTGTTGAATTATTAGCTCCATTTTTTGAAATTTTTATCTTAAGATCACCTTCCTGAATTGACAATTCAGTAACCTTAGCATTTTCAAAAACTTTAATCAATTTTTTAATTTCGTTGATATCCATTTTGCTCTCTCAGTTTTTTAATCTTTCAATGTACTGACCAGATCTTGTATCTACTTTTAGTAAATCACCTTGGTCAATAAATAGAGGAACGTTAATTGTTACACCTGACTCTAATTTAGCAGGTTTCATTGCATTTGTTGCAGTATTGCCCCTAAACCCAGGATCAGTTTCAATAACTTTTAATTGTACATGCAAAGGTATCTCTACATTAATTATTTTATCATTATCATCCAAAAGCAACTCGACTGATTCACTTTCTTTCAGAAACTTTTCATTTCCGCCAAACATTTCTTCAGTCACTGTAATTTGTTCATAAGTATCAGTATCCATTAATACTAGGCCTGCTGATTCTCTAAATAAGTATTGGTATTTTTTTCTTTCTACTCTTACAATTTCAATTCCCTCACCGGCTCTAAAAGTGTTATCAAGAACTCTACCAGTTTTTAGGTTTTTAAGAGTAGATCTCACAAAGGCACCGCCTTTTCCGGGCTTAACGTGTTGAAAGTCCGTAATTGTGTATAATCCATGTTTGAATTTAATGATTAATCCATTTCTGAAATCTGAGGTATCTGCCATACTATATCATTTAATTTAGTTTAAAAAATGTAAAAAACAATTAAAGTTGCGATAAGTATTTCTCAACTTCTCTTGCCGCTGTTGTTGATTTGTATTCTTTCTTAACTTTCTCAAGAATATTTTTAGCGTCTTCATTTTGTCCAGATTTAATATAATTAATTCCAGCATTCAAAAGGAAGTCGGCAGTTTGTGATTCAAGCTTATAAGTGTCAGCTGCTTTCACATAATAATTAGCCGCATCACTGAAGTCATCTTTTAATTCATAACATGCAGCCATTCCAGCATATGCAGTAGACTGATGTAGTTTACTCTTGCCAGAATAGTCAGTGAAATACTCTAAAGCGTTTTCATAATCTCCAAGAGAATAGTAAGAATTAGCTAAATAGATTTTAGCAATTTCGCCTTGTTCTGTACTACCATAATTATCTACGATTTTCTTAAAACCGTCTAATTGTGTCCCTGGTTCTCCATCAATCGCCTTTTGAAATTGTCCTTGCTCAAAAGTTGGGATTATCATAGATATTTGTCCGGCAGCCAGTAAATTATCTTCAGATTTTTTGTTAATAAACCAAGTGATGGCCAAAATAATAATTGCAATTGAGCCGATACCAATTATCAGCTTTTGCTTATGTTCTTCAAATAATTCTTGACCCTTATAAAATGAAGAAACTAATTTGTCTTCTTGAATCTCTTTTTTTGTAATTTTTTTCTTTTTTCCAATCATAATGAACTAATTATTCCCAAATATGTAACAAATTGAACGAGAAAAATAACAAATATTAGTTTTCAATCCTAATGTGATTAGAAAAAATCCACGCCATGTTGTTGAGATAAACTTCCACTCTGTATTGACCTGGCTTAGACACTATAAAATCACCTTCATTGCTTTCAATAGAACTAATTATTTTTCCGTTGTGAATAAGTTTGATCTCACCATGTTTATTTGGGAGATTAACTTTTAGTTTAATACTTCCTTCAACTTTTATTGTATCTCCCATCTGATAAATCTTAGTTCCAACTTTACCATAGAACTTAAATCCCTTTGCATTAGCATGATAAGAATTTGCAACAAAACATCTGCCATGTTCCAAACTTTCATATATTAGTTGTTTTGCTTCTTCAACAGTCGCCTTTTTCCCTCTAATCCTTTTAAGCGTTATTACGTGTGTTCTAATAGACTTAAATAATATTTTATAAGGGAAGATTTCAACTTCAACAAACCCTAAGACGTTTATCTTATGCGCATGAGCATCAATACCACCAATACCTACTACTTTTCTATCCTTATTTAACTCATCCCATTTTTTTAATGTTTTTTCAGGTGGAGCTACTATTGATCTTAATGGATGAACAAAATGATTATATTTATTCTGTTCCGTCAATCCTTCCATCCATTCAGACATATGATTCCAAATTTCAATTCCGGTAAAATCACCCGCATCCCAATCATTCCAAGGATATGGCGGATGCTCTTTCATTGAATTTCTTTCTTCATGTGGATGGGCTATAAAACCAATTCCGCCAGCATCTTTTATTTTTTTAATATAATCTTTAGCAGATTGGCGTGTAGAATAAGTATCATTAATATTCATAGCTAGATAGTGATTCTTATTCACCTTATCGTTGAGCTCACAACCAACTAACATTAATGTGTTTTCATACCACTTTTCATATCCTTCATGCAGTGCTCGGAGGGTATTATGATCGGTCAGTATTATGTAATCCAGCCCAACTTCATTTGCAGTTTCAGCAATTTTCTTTGCATCACCAGATCCATCGGAAAATTTTGAGTGCATATGAATTGCACCAACATATTCAAACATTCTTAATCTAATAGATTATTAAAGAAATTTAGTGTTAAACTTCAAATAATGTCGAGTATTGTGTAGTTTTATCTTTAATGAGATCTGACAATTTAGTCATCAAAATATCTACTCTTTCATTCTGAGCTTCGTCTGCGTCTTCCCAAGCTTCTTCAGATTCATAAATATATAATTCTTTGAAACTATTTTCTTTTGATTTTTGCTCAAAGACTGAATAACTTTCTAAACCTTCTGATTTCATAATACTTTTAAGTTCTCTAACTACGTCTAAATACTCACCACGCTTATCAGGAATTATATCATAACTTATTGAAAAAATAACTCTACTCATTTACTCCCTCGTTGTTAAAAATTGTAGTGCCCAATATAATTAATTTTTGCAGGTCCTGTTAAAGTTATTTTGCTATATTTCTCATTATTTTTGTTGAAATCAACTATTAACTCATCATTTCCAAATGTTTTGAAAGTCAGAGGAGGCTTATTTTTCTTAATTTCATTTGATATAATTGCCGCAGCTACAGTTCCTGTTCCGCATGCTAAAGTCTCGTCTTCAACTCCTCGTTCATATGTCCGAATATAAAAATTACTTTCAAGTATATGAATAACATTAACATTAGTCCCATCTGGATAAAATTCCCTTGCATTACGTATTTTACGACCAAAAGAAGTCATATCAAATTCGTTAAACGAACTTTTAAATAACTTACTAATTTCATCCCAAAAGATAACTACATGTGGCGAGCCTGTATCAAGAAAATGACTAATTATTTTAGCGCCATTATATTGAATAGATAAATTTAGTTTTAATTTATCTGGCTCGAGTAAATTAAATTTTATTAATCCATTTTCAGTTCGAGAGCCAGAAAAAGATTCTCCATTGCAAAGAAAATTTGTATGTGATCTGTTCTGAGTGAGATTATCTATTGCATATTTAATTGAACATCTTGCTCCGTTTCCACATAGTGATCCTAAAGATCCATCTGAATTGTAATATTCAAGTTCAAAATCATACTTAGAAGAAGGTTTGATATATAATATGCCGTCAGAACCTACACCTTTTCTTCTATCGCACATTTGCTTTATAAGAATCGGGTCTAACTCTAAATCTTTATTTTTAGCTGAATCAATTAAAATGAAGTCGTTTCCGGCTCCATTCATTTTTATAAATTTTATTTCCATATTCTCATATTTTATAATGTTACATCAAAAATACAAAAAACTTTATAGTAATTATTGAAAGAAACTAATTTAGAGGAAGTAGATGGGGTAGCAATTACAAATTTCTATCAAAATTGTACAATATTACAATTAGATTTAATGTTAGTATAAAGATTTATTACTAATATTTTTTACTTAGGTAAGTAAAATTAAAAACCCATACCAAAAGTAAAATAAAATACGTCTAATTCTGACGATTCTGCCAAACTTAAAGATAATGAAATAGATTTTTCAATAAAGGTCATCCAAATTCCACCGCCGTATGAAGGATGCCATTTTTTTGAGTTTTCATAAATATCATCATACACTCTTCCAGATTCAATAAATCCATGTACTCCAAATCGTCCCGGGAAAATTATCTTAATTGGAAATAAATATGACCTCAATTCAAATTGGCCATAGGCACCATGATCACCAGCAAAACGTCTTCTTGAAAAACCCCTCAGATCATTAGCTCCGCCAATGAAGATTGATTCAAAGAACGGATAATCACCGCCAAAAACAGTGCCGCCTCCAACTTTAAAGGCAAGAGTTAGATCCGTAAATGTTCGCAGCGTAGCGAAATAGGCTGCAACAGCTTCCGTTTTAAAAAATGTATCATTATTATCTAACATTTGAGGATATACTGAACTGCGAAGGTTTGCATAAAAGCCACTTTCCGGATAAAAACTATTATCTCTGGTATCAATATTAAAATCTAAAAATAATTTCAGCTGATTAAATCCATTAAGGCCATAGGTACTATTGAAACCTGAGAGTAATAATTTGTTGTTAACTTCTATTTTAGATGTCTTAAACTCAAGTCCTAAACTGCCATAAAGGTTTCCAAAATAATTCAAATAAATTGCACTTTTAACAGAAAATAGATCTTCATCAATACGATAGAATTCTACATCTTCCAAATCTTGATCAAAAGTGGTTTCATTTCCAAATCCATAATAGTTTGTAAATAGAAGTTCAGATCTGGAAATGTCTAATGTTACTGTAGTACCTCTAATAAGAGAATTATAAATTCCATTAAAATTAAATGTAAAACTTTGAGGATTTGTTGCATAATCAACAGTAGCATTCATCCAATATTCATAAGGATCCATTCTAAAATTATAACCAAAAATCTGCGCTCCACCACCAATCCTCAAACCATCAAAACTATTGTATCCAAGAACAGGACTCACTAACCAATCAACACTCCTATTCCTTAAGGCTGGTTCGTATTTTTCAAAAAAGTCCTTCGGTACTGGCATTTTATCGTTATTATAATAAGTGCCAGCTGACTCGACAATTTTTGTTTTCTTACCAGAATCATAGAATTCCGTATTTCTTTCAGCATGTGGAATAGGCAGTAAACCGAACAAATACCCATTTACTTTTGAACTATCAACCAATTCGTCTTTTCCCTCTCCTCCAATAACTCGAACCAGTGGACTAGTATCTACTTCACCCGTTATAAAGGTTTTGTCATCCCCATCTAATTGATAAATTCTAATTTCCTTTGTAATGGAGTTATCAAAGACTTTGTTGTATATACTTTTTTTAATTTTAGATTTTTTCTTTAATTCATAAATTTCAACGTTTGTTTCGAAATCACTTAATCTAGTAATTTCTGTAATATCATCTTTATCACTACCATAAATATCCACAACTTTGTTTATCAAATTATAATACTCTTTTGCATAATCGGCCAAAGAATTACGTCTGGTTTTAAGTTTACCAATAATTTCATCAGCAACTATATCATAATGTTCTGCTGGTAAAGTGGCAACAGCAGCTTCTATTATTTGGTCTGTTAGTTTATTTACAACAAAGCTTGCTACAGAATCCCACTCAGTTCTAGTCAGTTCTGTTAAAAATCTTCGATCAATATATCTACCACTCCATGTAATATCCTCAATGGGCGGGTAATCATAATCGAAATGAACAAATTGTGGAGTTATATATTCTGCCAAAGTTGGACCAATTCCATCCCATTTCGCGAAAACTTGATCTCTATCTCTAGGAATAGGTTTCCAATAAGATTTTTCTTCCACATCGTATCTTGCCCATTTCCATTGATCGGTATGTCGATCCCAATCCCCTAATAATATATCAACCAGTCTGGCTTTTAAATAATCTGTAGTGTTAATTTTTTCTTTGGTTTTCTTAGCCAATCTATCCAACAATTTAAATGTACTTTTAATCTTATCAGCTCCTTCAAATTCACGACCATCATCAACATCCGGATTAATTTCAATCATCCCCAATTCACCGCCAAAGTCTTCTCTATACTCACCTAATTTAGGGTCATCAGGCATATATATTAAATATGGTTTTGCTTGGAGTATATCAACGGCCTCTAATATTGGCGCAGCCACAAGAGCTGCTAATGGATTGGCGGAACTTATTTGATCCTGGAAAACGTCGGCAACAAATGTTTTTCTTAGAGCTTCAGGCAATACTTTAGCTGGGTCTTTCGCCATTGATCTAAACTTCCATATGTTTCCATCATTGCCAGTTAGTCGAAGTGATTTTGTTTGAAAGCCTCCACCTCTTTTAAGTGGGGTTAATCCTCCGGCAAATTTATGAAGATCAAGAACTTCAACATTAATGGGAGTTGTCCATAAATCTCTCCAATGTGCACCAAAAATAAGTTCATGAAGCCAACCGGCTTCATATTGAACACCCGGAGTTAACTTTATAAATTTCTTTTCGTAGTCATTCTGTGTAAAACTGATAGTAGTAAAAGCAATCATTATGATTAGAAACGAATAGATCTTTTTACCCATTATATTTCCTTAATCTTTGAAATTATAAATCGTTAATGTCGGTCTTTTCCCCGCAGCTTCGTCACTAATTAATAATGTGTAGTCGGCTAATACAGTTATTCCCTCTGGTTGACGATGAATATTTTCTCTTAATTTCTGCGTACCAATAATATTTCCCAAACTATCAATTTCTACAATCACATTATCTCCTTTAGCTGAAATTACAAGGTAATTACCAGTTTTAGGGTGTTTAGTAATCCCGGATGGATAGAAGTCTTTAACTTTAAAATCCTTTCCCAGCACGTTAAGCGATATGGTAATGATTGGGTTTTTCTCAATCTCAAACGTTTTTAATGAATAAAGATATATAGCTCTTTGATGTTTATTTTTTTTCCCAGCATATTCTTTTGAAATTATTAAAAGGCCATTTAGCTCTTTGTCATAAAAAAGTCCTTCAATATCAAATTTTGAAGAAAATGGTAATTTGATAATTTCATAATCTACTGCTTGCTCATTCTCACCCTCTTCGAATTGGTAAAGGTTACCATCACTAGAAATTGCATAAATATATTTTGCTGATGCAGCTATTCCCTCAAAATCAGCTTCTGCAGTCCATTTCCCTAAAAAAAATCTTTTAATTATCTTGCCATTAATTGGATTAAGTTTATAAATTATACCAATTTCATCACTAATTGCATAAAGATTTCCATCATTTGAGTTAGCTAATCCAGAAATCTCATTAAGCTTTGAACTGATTTTCACTTGCTGAGGATCTTTAAAGTTATAGTTTTTCATAAAAGAATTTTTGTCAGACGTTACTGACGAACAAGATAGTAAAACAAATAGAAAGGATAGATTGAAATAATTCATAGAAAATTTTTATTCTAAATATAACAATTAATATTATTAGGAATGATTTTGAGTATTCCTTTTCAAAAACTCAATTTAAGAAGATGTTATTGTTGATGTAAGAATATTATGAATAAGATAATCAAGAAAATGATTGTCTAAACATTTAGCAAAATGATCTATTTGGTGGAGGTGGCGGGAGTCGAACCCGCGTCCGAAGAAACCTTCCAGTGAACGTCTACACACATAGTCTATTATTTAGATTTCGAAAAGTAAGCCCAGACAGACATGGTATTACTTTTCTATCCCTGTAAAGTTTCGCTTCATCTACCAGAGAACTCGAATCCACTAGTACACCTAACGGCGTTCATCCTAATCTCGGCGTACACAGACTAGGTGAACGGCTACTTACAATTAAGCAGCAAGTGCGTAGTTATAGTCGTCGTCTCGACTTGGTCCCGTCGTTTAACGTGTCTACGGAGAACACGGTGCGCAGTTCAAAGAACAAATAACCCCGTCGAAGCCAATTTCACCCCCGTGTATTCCATTCAGTTTCGGGTGTAGATGTAACATGATTTTCAAAACGAGCCATTACAAACAATAAATCAGATAAACGATTAATATAAACAATTACTTTTTTATTAATTTCTTCATTTTGATCAATTTCAACAATTTCTCTCTCAGCTCGTCTGCAAACAGTTCTCGCTAAATGCAATATTGCTGCAGCTTTTGATCCGCCTGGTAATATAAAATTTTTTAATGGTGACAGATCAATTTCAAGTTCATCAATTTTTTTTTCAATAAAGGAAATTTCATCATCTGAAACATTCTTTATCGCACTACTTTTAACATTTTGGGGTGTAGCAAGTTCTCCGCCAATTAAAAATAGAGTCTGTTGAACTTCTACTAATATTTCCTTCGTCTTATTATTAACATCTTCAGTTAGCGATAACCCAATAACAGAATTTAGCTCATCAACAGTACCATAAGCTTTAATTCTTATATTATTTTTATCAACTTTCTCTCCGCCAAATAAGCTAGTCTTACCCTCATCTCCGGTCTTCGTATAAATTTTCATATTAGTCAATAATCTTTAGTTTAATATTATCAGTACTAGTTTCTGACCTAATTCCATCAATTTCATTAGTCTTCAGAAATCCATTCCTTATAAACGCCAATCCCTCAAAATGATTATTCTCTTCAGCTTTGACAAGTGTTGTTAATATTGCCACTAGTTCGCTATTATCATTGTAAAGCTCAATAGGTGTATCAAAATTACTTATTCCATCAATTCTAACTTTTCTTAAATTTTTCTGTACCTTGTCATATGTGTCAAGTCTAGCAACAATTTCCTGTCCTATATAGCATCCTTTACTGAAACATACTTCATTCAAAAGTCCAGCCTCATGTGGATTATAGTTGTCATTAATTTCATTAGGATATTTTGGAACTCGATTTATTACTCGATAATAATCAAATGCTTTTTCACCAACCATAGATAGATCAAATACACTCTTATGACTTAACAAATAATCAAATAGTTCTTCGGCATTTCCAACTTCACTAATTATCCAATAAAGATTTTCACCACTTGCAGCTGTTTTTTTAAGTAAATAACTACTTGTGTTATCAATTTCTATTTGATGGAGTTTGTTGTTGTCCAAATCATCAACATCCCTTCCACATATTAGGGTTAAATATGATTCTGCCTGTGGTCCAATTACATCAAGAATTAAATATTGTCCAGTTTTATTCTCGCTCCGTACGTCTTCAGAAATAATATATTTGTTTAACCATCTATATAGAATGGCATCATTCTTTTTGCCGCCAACTAAAAAATAGTCATCTTCTAACCTTACAAGAACAGTCCTATCGATCAATCTTCCTTTTTCATTGGTAAATAGAGTTGGGACATAATGATAGGGTTCAAGTTTCGACACATCATTAGTAGATATTCTTTGTAAAAACTCAAGTACATCTTTTCCTTTAAGATGCAACACGGCTGATTCTGAACGACTATAAATTCCAACACCATATTTAACTGAGTTAATTTCAGTTTTAATTGATGAATAGGTCTCAACTAGGCCATTATTATTAAGCGAAGGATTATCAAAGATTCCTTGAAAATATTTTACAATGTTTTCCAAATGTATTTAACTCCTAATATTTATGTTCTACTTAGCAATTTTAGAATATTCATCAAAGAAATAAGCAGAACTTTTTATGCCCAAATCAAAACTCTTCATACTAAAATGCTCATTGGGTGAATGAATATTATCTGAATCAAGTCCCAGTCCCATCAATATAGCTGGAGCTTTAAGCTGATTTACAAATTCGACGACAATAGGTATTGATCCACCCTCTCTTGTATATACTGTCTTTTTACCAAAAGCTTTGGAAGTTGCATTAGAAGCAGCCAAAATAGCAGGATCATCTAATGGTATTACTATCGGCGAACCACCATGCATTTCTGTGACTTTTATTTTTATGCTTTTGGGAACAAGTGATTTGACATATTTTGTAAATTCCTTACCAACTTTTTTTGGATCTTGGTTAGGAACTAATCGCATACTGATTTTTGCTGTAGCTTTAGATGGGAGCACTGTTTTTGCACCTTCTTCAGTAAAACCACCCCAAATTCCATTACAATCAAGAGTTGGTCTACCCCAAAGTCTTTGTAATGTATCAAATCCCTTTTCACCCTGCAACTCTTTTACTTCAAGATCTTTAGCATATTTTGCATCAGAAAATTTCAGATTTTTGATGTTCTCTTTTTCTTTTTTTGTGAATGGGACAACATCTTTATAAAAGTTAGGAACCGTAATTCTTCCATTTTTATCAATCAATTTACTAATTAGTTTACCTAGTTCGTTAATTGGATTAGCAACTGAGCCACCAAAACTACCTGAATGTAGATCTCTATTTGGTCCCGTCAACTCAATTTCCAAATAAGCTAATCCTCTTAATCCATAATTTATTGTTGGTACACCTTCTGCATACAAGCTGGTATCTGAAATTAATACTGCATCGCACTTCAACAATTCTTTATTCTGCTTAAGGAATATTTCTAAATTTGGACTACCAATTTCCTCTTCACCTTCAATTAGGAATTTTACATTCACTGGAAGCCTACCTAAAGTTTTCATATAAGCTTCAACACTTTTTATATGAACATAATTTTGTCCTTTATTGTCATTCGCCCCTCTTGCCCAAATCTTCCCATCTTTAACAACCGGCTCAAATGGATCACTTTTCCATAATTCAAGCGGATCAACAGGTTGGACATCATAATGTCCATAAATTAGAACTGTTGGTTTACCAGGAGCTTTCATCCACTCTCCGTAAACCAAGGGATGTCCTTTTGTTGGGATAATTTTAATTTTATTCATCCCGGCATCTTTTAATTTTTTAGAAACAAATTTGGCGCAAGTTATCATATGCTTCTTGTGAGAGCTTGAAGTTGAAATACTGGGAATACGAAGATAATCTTTCAATTCACTAAGATAGTTATCTGCATTATTTTCAATATGATTAATAACGTTTTGCACGATATTCTCCTTTCACTTTAGACATAAATTTCAAAATGAAAAATAAATAATAATAACCACTAAAAGTAGATTATTACCTGGATTTTTAATCCTTTTAAGAATTAATATAAAGTAAAACTTTACCTATTTTTAGCAATTAAATATAGACTAATATGATTCTATTCAAATATATATCAAAAAACCTACTTCTGCCTTTCATCTTTGCACTTTTTACTTTGATGTCTGTTTTCTTATTGCAGTTCTTAATGAAGATCGCTGATAAGCTAATTGGTAAAGGTTTAAGTTTTATAGTTATTACCAAATTGATAATCTATAGCTTAAGCTGGATGTTTGTTCTCGCCGTTCCAATGGCAGTACTTGTTGCAACACTTATGGCATTCGGAAGTATGGCACAAAACAATGAGATTGCCATAATGAAAGCCTCGGGAATTAGTCTTTACAAAATGATGATTCCCTCAGTAGTTGGGAGTATATTAGTAGCCATCTTATTAGTACAGTTTAATAACCATGTATATCCTGAGGCTAATCATGCTCTTAGAGTATTGACTCAAGATATCTCAAATCAAAAACCTACATTAGCATTGGTCCCTGGAGTTTTTTCAAGCGATATTCCACGATACTCATTGCTTGCTCGTGAAATCGATTCAGAAACTAACAAGATGAGAGACCTAACTATTTTTGATCAATCGAATGTTCAAGACTTAAATGTTGTTACTGCTAAAAAAGGTGAAATTTATTTTTCCTCAGATAGTAGAAAATTAATTCTCAATCTATACGATGGAGAAATCCATACTTCTAAGACAAATGATTTCAAACCATACAGAAAATTAAAATTTGAAAATCATAAAATTGCTATGGATGCAGATCAGTTTTCTTTGCGTGAATCTTCATTAGGAGGTAGACGAGGTGATAGAGAACTTGGTGCTAGGGCTATTTTAACTTTGGCAGATAGTGTGGAAATTTTATATAATCTTGATCTTTCTCGATATAACAAAAGGATTGATGCAGATTTTATAAACGATACTTCAAAATTTTCTAGCGTAGAGCAGAGAAAAAAAAGTTTGAGAATAACCCTTTACCGAGTTGAAGATAAAATTAGAGCGACAAAAAATTCACTCTCCCCAATTCTTAGACGAGTTGAAAACTACAAAAAAAGAATAAATAAATACTGGGTTGAAATTCATAAAAAGTATTCTATTCCATTTGCCTGTATTGTATTTGTACTTATTGGAGCACCTCTTGGAACAATGACAAGAAAGGGTGGGTTTGGTGTTGCAGCAGGAATTAGTTTGGGTTTCTTTTTAGTTTATTGGGCATTTCTGATAGGTGGAGAAAAACTATCTGATAGAGATTTACTCTCCCCGTTCTGGGGTATGTGGTCAGCTAATATTTTACTTGGTATTTTAGGAGTTATCCTAGTAAGGAAAAGTGCCAAAGAAAGAATTGAATTAAATCTGGACTTTCTAAAAAAGTTTATTCCCAAGCAATGGAGAAATGATTCTGAAAATTCTTGATTTATATATTGTAAAACAATTCCTCCAAACAGTATTATTTGGGATATTGACTTTTACTTTAATCTTTGTTGTAATTGACATGATGGAAAAGCTGGATGATTTTATTGATCAAAATGCTAACATGAATGTTGTAATAGAATATTATATAGTTTTCATTCCTGAAATCATTCGGCTTATGATGCCTGTATCAGTTTTATTAGGCGGGCTTTTTACTGTAGGAAAATTATCCACGCAAAATGAATTGACAGCAATTAAATCTAGCGGAGTTAGCTTTTATAGGTTCACAGTTCCGTTTATGACAACAGCCTTTGTAATTAGTTTATTTGCTATTTACTTTGGAGGCTACATTGTGCCAGAAGCCAATAAACAAAGAATTTTTATAGAACAAAATTATTTAAAAAAAGGTTTAGTGCACTCAGGGAGTAATATTTATTTCCAAGATAACGCTAATAGAATTGTAAATATTACTTACTTTAATGTAAAAGTTGGAAAAGCGAATAGAGTAAGTATTCAAGAATTTGATCCTTTAGATATCACACAAATGGTTTCAAGAATTGATGCGAAAACAATGTCCTATGATTCTACTTCACTTAATTGGAAATTAAAAGATGGCGTCCAAAGATATTTTTATGGGAACAAAGATTCGGTCAATATCTTCAAAACACTTGAAGTTGACTATCTTAGTTTTACCCCTAAAGAAGTAATAGAGAAACAAAAGAAACCAGCTGAGATGACTTTGGATGAACTGGAAGTATATGCAACTGCTCAATTAAAAACTGGAAATGATCCAACAAGAATCAATATAGAATATCACTCAAGAATTGCGTTCGGGTTTGCGAGCTTTGTTGTGGTCTTATTCGGCTTAACAATTTCGGCAAATAAAAGAAAAGGCGGAACTGCAATTCAATTTGGGATAAACGTTTTATTAACTTTTATATATTTAGTTTTTATGAAAGTTAGCCAGGCCTTTGGGAAAAACGGTGTTCTAAACCCATTTTTTACAGCTTGGTTAGCAAATGTTATTTTTTTAACGGCTGGAGTAATAAATTTAATTCGAGTGAAAAAATAAATTTAGAATGTCCACCTTGTTGACATTGCTAATCCTAGTCGTTTTGCATTATTCCCATCAAAGATAGAATGTGTATAAGCAGTTGCAAAATCGAGATCTAACAATCCTGTATCAAATCCCAATCCAAATCCCCAGTTAAAATCATCATAACCACCAACAGAAATTCCAGTCCTCAGTTTAATCCAATCCATAGGTATCCATTCTGCACCAAGAGAAAATCTTTCTATTGTACTGTTTGCTGGCATATTATTAAAGCCTTGATGGTAATTTAATTCTATATTCATTTTACCGGGAAAATTGCTTTTTAAAAATTTATCAAGTTTTAATCCCACACCAACTTTCATGGCAGTTGAAAGATTTGTGCTAAAAGAACTTGTATAATTTCCTTCACCAGTAATTGCGTCTGTTAATGAATCAACTAAGGTTTCATCAGTAATATCATCTAATAAAAATGAACCATTAGAAGTATATTCAACCGTGCCTTGATCCCAAGTTATGCTTCCTAAATCAGTTACTGCAAATGCTATAGACCAGGCTTTATTTAATTCAGCATAAAATCCAAAATCTACTCCAAATCCACTGCCGGCAGGTTCATTAAATAAGCCTACACTGCTTTCTCTTGCAATTTCTTCATCTTCAAAATCATATACTATACCAAAACTTGGTGAAGAAGCAACGAGCATTCTTGAATCACCATTGACTCTAATATCATAGTCATTCTGAGTTTCTAGTGTTGTGTTAATCTTATCAACTCCTGCATAAAAGAAACCTTGAACCATTTTTAATGTTATACCGGCTGAGAAAAATTTAAATGCATCTGGGAAAAATTTGGTTAAATCACGAGAATATGTTAATGAGTAATTTCTCAAATACCATGCTCTTACATCAAGTTCGTCTAAGTCAAATGTTTTGCCTGGTTCATTACCAAAAAGAAATAATTCAAAAACTTGCTTAGGTAAATTTATTTGTGCACTCGACCAATCTTGTATAGCAAACCCAATTGCCCCAATTTCTTTTGAAGGATAAATTGAAAATGATAGAAGATTAGTTCCAATATTTGTATTGATCATAGATCCTTGATCAAATAAATTAAGAAATTTATTTTTTTCACTATTATCTAAATAACGGCCATTAATTTCACCGTTTTCTCCCTCAACACCTGTAAAAAAGTATTGATAATCATCTAAGGTAATAAAATCATTTCCTAGAGAAATATTGATTGAGGGAAATGGTATAACAGTTGATAATTCAATCTTGTGGTCTTGCTCAATAACAAGATTAGCAGGATTTACGCCAATGGCATTTACTCCTCTTGCAAAAGTTGCATTTGTTCCACCAAGTGAAATATTCCTTGCATCCAATGCTCCACTTGATCCAAAACCTTGAGCAAATAAACTCGCATTTATTAAAAAGAATGTTATTATTATTTTTATTGCAATTTTCATGAATTCTCCAAATTATAAATCAACGCGATATTCTGCTTTTATTCTGACATCAAAGCTTATTTCATTTGAGGTTTTAAACTTCACCGGCGTATTATTTTCACCAGCTGTATTAAAATCCACTTGTATTGTCATGTAAGGATTGTCAAGAAATTTTTGAATATCTTCACCATATAATGATATACTTTGCTCAATTTCACCGGCCAACATAATTTCACCAGTTTCACTAACATCGGGCTTAGGTACTTCAATAATGCTAATATTGTCATTGGGTGTTGGAATATCTAAAACTGGAGTATAATTTGAGTCTAATATTCTTGCACTAAATGTAAGACTAACTGGCACAGAGTTTCTAATTGTAAAAGTTACTTCCCCATAATTTAATCTATTTATATCATCCCTATCAACATCTCCAAGATCTACATCAAATGTATCTCTAAAGCTACCTTGTGCGATTCCTACATTTAAAGGAATTTCAAATTCTATTGACCCATTAACAGAATCACCTCTAGTGACTTTAGAGGTCTGATAGTATGGATTCATTAATGCAGACCCAACAATTGAGAAACTATCCGGTAATTCTGAAGGGAAACCATTTATTAATTCGCTAATATCAATTTTTACGGACTCTTCAGATGGTATAATTATATTCTCAATTGGTTGACTATTATATACGAAACCGTTTGTGGCGAATAAATCACCACCGACTAATAGGTTTAAATCTGCCGAAGAATTAAACTGCAAATAAAAAGCAGCATCCTTGAAATTTATTTCACCAAATTGTAATTGATCATCAAAATCACCATAATCTAATTTAAAACCACTTTCTTCTAAATCAATTATCGTTGGTTTTAGAAGTCCTTCAAAAGAATCGAAAACCAACTCATCAAAATTTAGGCTAAATGAAACACTATCATTTTTTGTGATAGTCGAAAGCTCACCTGTAGAATCTGTGACAACTGAGATTGAATAACTTATTTCATTTGAAGGTGTCCCGGGAGTTGCTGTAACGACTGTCCAATTTTGCAATGATGAAATTTCAATAATTTTATTTTTTTCATTTCGAGCAAGTGGAATGTTAAGTGCAAATTTATTCCCATTTTCCTCAAATAGATTATCAAACCTAATATTGGCTGTTAAATCAACATCCATATTATTATTTGCTCTTAATACAGCTCTCCCTTCACCAATAACAGCTTCTTCTATCTTGGTAGAATCATCTAAAATTAAAGAACTGTTAAACTGAAAATTCTGAATAGGTAATGCTGCAGTCGCTGCTCCAATAACTAAATTCTCAAACAAGGCAAGTATTGTGGTTCCGGCTTGATCAAGGATTTGAACTTCAATCCCATTACTACCTACGCTATAAATAGTCCCGATATACTGCAGAGTGTTAGTTATAATTTTATTATCAATTGGGAAAATAAGTGTATCTAAACCAAATGGTGGAATGGGTAACCAATTATTTGGATTATTTGCTGAACGATCAGCTATTATACTGCCATCTGATGCGTTTTGAATTCTCACACCACGCAACTCAATCTCAACAGGTAGGTTATTCCAGATTACTATAGAAAGCTTTCCTTCTTCTGCTAAAATTGATTCAACTGTCTCAACACCATTTACATCAATTGTTACGTTGCCCTCTTGCTCTGGAAAAATTTGTAAAGACCCAGTTGTAACCTCAGTAGTCCAATCTTCGACTTTAATCTCAGAAGCTGCCGGAATTGGAACACTAACATTAATAACTCCCATACTTTGTGAAAAACTAGTCTCAAAAGGATCAATTCTAAGCTCATCCTCAATAGTTATAGTAGATACAGCTTGTGTATCACCAAAATAGATAAGTCCTAATGTTTCCGGATCCTGAGAGGCTTTTAATAATGAACTGTCTTTTTCAACAATCTCAAGTAAATTGAACTCTTTGGTTGTTATAGAAATATTGACTTCGGCATCCCAAGTCGGAGAAACAAATTCATTGGGTTTATCGAAACAACCGGAAACAATAATTGTTGTTGTTATAAATAAAACAATCTTCCTAAAGTATTTTGAAAAAGACATCAATTCCTCATCGTGTATTTATTTCATTAAAATCATTTTCTTTGAGAGTGTTACATTTTTATTTTTCAAAGTATATATGTAAATCCCACTCGGTAATTTATTTGTCATATTACTAGTAGAAAATTCAACTTCATAATTTCCTGCATATTGGTTTTGGTTGACTAGTGTAAGGACTTGTCTCCCCAAAATATTGTAAATATCTAATGATACATGTCCACTTTCATTTATCGAATACGATATTTTTGTTGCCGGATTGAAAGGGTTAGGATAGTTCTGATTCAAAATTGCTTTGTTCGGAATCCCCTCAGTATGAATAATATTAATGCTATTAACCGTCCCAGGGTTATATTGAGTATCTGCAATTCTCTTTCTTCCCCCACCAATCCTTGATAAATGAATAGCCTTAAATTTCACAGAATCTGGATCATCAATAGTTTCGATTCCATAACCGTTCCAACCATCAGTTCCAGTATTAATATCTTCCATGAAGGCAAATGCCAGACTATCTTGATTCCCAATACCAACAGCATTTAAAAAATTATGGAGTGCATCAGACTTGGGAAGTGAAAACCTTGCATAAAATCCTTCATTGAAATGGTAGCTAGAAGCTTCGGGATAAAAATTAGAATCAGGTAGTTCCCAGATTCTTATCTCAAAGTAAGAAAATAGAGTATCTTCTTCTTGCCCTAAATTGAGGTATTCTCCAAGATCTGGTTTTAAATTTCTAATGAAAATCTTCATTATTAGATCATTTTCAAGAGCACCAAAATCAATACTAAATCTACCTCCTACGAGGGCATTATAAAGATCCTGATAAACTAAGAAATTGCTCGGAAGAACAGCCTCAGGAATTAAGAATCCTTGCCCCTCCTTAAATTGACCTTCATCAATTTTTGTATCTACTGTGCCCGTAAATATGTCGGTTATCACAGACTTCTCTAAAAATATGCTGTAGTTTACAATATTAGAATCCTGACCATAACTTGTAGATAAACCGGCTGCAAGAATAAGTAAACTTAAAATCAATCTAATTAAGCGCATTTTGTCCTCTGAGATGTAAAAATTACCACTATTTAATTAAGAGGATATTCTTCTGTTGTCAAGAACAGAATTATTTCCTATAAATTGAGGAAGTCTCTCGCTTATAATCGTATGATTAACTGATTTGTTTAAATGGTTTGGAGGGTTTAAAAATGTGATTTTGGTTCGCAGTTTGATTTGTAATTTGATTTCTGTTTACACCTTTTACAAAATACATATCTATACTACCTTTACCTTTTGTTTCTACTTTTCCTCTGTATTCACAATCAAAATGATCTCTAATTAACATGTAGGTATATCCTGAGATATTTATTTCACCGGGCTCACCTGAGCTTTCCATTCTGCTGGCTATATTAACGGTATCACCCCAAATATCATAAGTAAACTTTTTAGTGCCAACAACTCCGGCAACTACACTGCCAGAATGGACGCCCAATCTCATCTCCCATTTTATAGGCGAGGTTTTGTTTCTCTCTTTTATCAGCTTTTGAAAATCTAATGCTGCATAAATTATTCTTATCGCATGATCTTCCATTTCACTCGGAATGCCACAAGCAGCCATGTATGAATCACCAATAGTCTTTAATTTTTCTAAACCATATTTGCCTATCAGGGCATCAAATTTTTTAAATATATCATTTAACTCATGTACTAGTTCTTCCGGTGGAAGGACAGAAGTTGTATAAGTAAAAGATTTAAAGTCTGTGAACATTATCGAAACACTGTTAAACCTTCTGGGTCTTACTTTTCCATAAACCTTTAATTCATTTACCAAACTGGCTGGTAGAATGTTGTGTAGTAGTTCATCAGATTTGTTTTTTTCCTTTTCTAATTCACTAGTTCTATCTTTTACCATAGCCTCAAGAGCTTCATTCCTTTTTTTAACTTGTTGTGTTTTATAGAAATAGAGGCTATAAATAAACAGTATAAAAATCAATATTGAAGAAGAGATAAACCACCAAGTTTTATAGAAAGGAGCAGCAATTGTGAAAGAAGCAAGTAGTTTTGCTTTGGATTTCGAATTGGGATTATTTTTCGCCTTTATCCAAAAATTGTATGAACCAGGAGTTAGAGCCCTATATGATACACTATTATTGTTTGTTGTTGACCAGTTGTCTTCAACACCATCTAACATAAATTCAAAAATAGTATCTTCAGGTCTTGCAAACGAAATACTATAAAATTCGAATGAAATATTATTCTGTTCATAATGTAGATCTTCCTCGATAGATGAATTAAATTTAATTTCGTCAAGACCGTCAGAAACTGATATTTCAGACAGAAATATTGGAAGATTTTCATTTTGCTTTATTTTGTTAGGATCAATTTTAATAAGACCATTCAATGTAGCAAACCAAAGAAATCCTTTGCTATCTTTAAAATAGGCTCCTTGATTTAATTCCTCAGAAGGAATGCCTTCATTTTTTGAAATATATCTAAAGTTATAATCAGCATTAGTTTCATTAAAATCATTGATTAAAATTGAGATGCCATTTAAGGTTCCAATATACAACTCATCCTCATTTTCAAGAATAAAATATGAAACATCAGATGTTAAACCATCTTTTTCAGTTATGTAAATAAATTTATCACCATCATATCTACAAATTCCTTTTCCATCTGTAGCAAACCAATAAAGTCCTTTTCTATCTTGTGTAATAGAGAAAATATTATTAATTGGCAAACCATTTGATGTATCAATTTTACTAAATTTATTCTCCTTATAGGTTATTATCCCTGAAGAATGTGTTGCAAACCAAATTACTCCCTTATCATCTTCATAAATATCATTAACCCAGACTTTCTCTTGGAACCCATATTCAGAAGTATATTCTACCACAATTTTATCACTAATTGGGTCATATTTACTTACACCACCCGTGGCTCCAAACCAAATAAAACCTTGGCTATCTTCATATATTTTAAGGACGAGGTCAAAATTTAATCCATTTTTTTTTGAATAGTATTGTTTTGGATTTGTACTAAATTTTGTAATTCCATTATCTGTGCCAAACCAAAGGTTCTTTTTGCTATCAAATAATATGGAACTTACATTGTTACTACTCAAACCAGAGGAAGTAGTAAGGCGACGAAATTTTCCATTTTCATAAACAGACACTCCATTACCCAAATGACCAAAATAAATTCTATCATCATCGTCTTGAGCTATTGAATATACATCTTTATATGATAATCCGTTTTTGGGAGGAAATATCTCGAACCATTCTATTGCAAGTCTACTTACACCGCCCAAAAAAGTTCCAAACCAAATATCTCCCCTTTTATCAACAAAACCACATCTTATTTCTTTACTTTCTAAACCGCTATGTTGATATATCTTTCTTCCGTCGTATCGAAGCACTCCATTACTATAAAGTCCCAACCAAATATCACCGCGATTGTCCTCAAGTATTACACTAACCTCCTCTTCAGGAAATCCTTCTTTTTCCGAAAACTGAAAAAATGTTTTTCCATTAAAAGTTGTAACCCCTTTGTCTGTCCCAATCCAGAGTAAACCTTCACTATCTTCAAAAATTGTAGAAACTCTGTTACTTAATAAACCATCATCAACGGAATATGTAATAAAATTTGTTCCATTATATTTTATTAAACCTCTATCTTCGGTAGTAAACCAAATGTTACCTTTCCTATCTTTAAATATTCCAGACAAGAGATTACTTGGGAAACCATTCTCTTCATTAAAGATTTGAATTTCTCTGCCTTTGAATTTACAAGCTCCTCCATATCTCGTGGCCACCCAAATTATTCCATCATCATCCTCGGTTATTCCATAAATAAAATCATCTGGCAGGCCATCACTTGTTGTATAATTGATCACTTCGTCTTCAAACAAGATAGATAAACCATCGTTAGTACCTATCCAGAGACCACCCAATTTATCTAGATACAAAGCACCAATATTATTACCGATTAGGCCATCATTTAGATTGTATGTTTTTACATTTACTCCATCAAATCTACCGAGTCCAGCCTCTGTCCCAAACCAAATAAATCCTAAAGAATCTTGAACAATATCGTAAACTGTACTTTGTGGTAAACCATCATCCGTTGAGTAATGATGAAAACTAAGGTATTGCGATAGGGTATCCTGACTGGATAAAGTAATAACTAAAATAAAAAAGATGATATTTCTGAAATAAGAGAACAATTTTTTAATTTTTTATTTTATTATCGATTGATTTACGAAAACTATAAATCTAATTTACAGGCTCATCTTTATTAAAAGTAGGAAAACCAAATTTTGGTGAGGCTTGTCCTTCAATATTAATTTCACCAAACCTTTTTTCAAATTTATCAATGTTATCTTGAAGAGCATTCATGAGCATTTTCGCATGTTGGGGAGTTGTAATAATTCTTGAATGAACTTTTGCTTTTGGTACACCAGGTACAACACGAGTGAAATCAATAATAAATTCCGCTGGTGAGTGAGTAATAATTGCAAGATTTGAATAAATACCTTCGGCTTCTTTTTCACCTAGCTCAATATTAATTTGCTGTGATTTATTTTCTGGCTTTTTTTCCATAATGAACCTCAATTAAATGAAAAACCCATTGGATGTCAAGTAGACAAAAAATGGGCTTTCAAAACATAAAATTTACTTAATTATTTATATAGATCGGCTTTCTCGAATGCATCTTTTGATTTTTCAGCCATACCTAGATTAGCATACACTTTACCCAATAAATCCCAAATAGCACCTTCTTCTTCTTTAACAGATAAGTATTTTTCTAATAATGGAAGAGCGGCTTCAAATTTTGCTTTGAATTCTTCAGATTCTTCTTGGCTAGCTTCCATTTCTTCTCTCATCTTTGCTCCCCACTTAACATAAGTTACAGCGAGGTTATAAATAGCATTTTCATATTCAGAATCAATTTCAAGTGCTTTTTCTAAGTGAAAAGCAGCTTCTTCATATTCTTCAGCATTCAGGAGTAATGAGCCATAATTATATCTATAGAACTTATTTTCTGGTTCTTGAGAAACACCCTCTTTAAACGCTTCTTTAGCAACCTCCAACTTGTCAGCGGCTATATAGGAATTAGAAAGTAAAAGCAAAATTTCTCCACTATTTGGATAAATTTCTCTACCTTCTTCCAATAATTTAATTCCATTATTAAAATTACTCATAGCATCATCTTCATTTCCAGATTCTTTTTGCATAAATCCTTTTTGAATATATAAATCAGCTAATTGGACATAAGCATCTTCAGCTTTTGTTAATTCAACCACTTTCTTGTAAGGCTCTATTGCCGCATCTCTATCGCCCATATTAATGTAAGCAAAAGCTAAATTTTTGTAAGTATCTGCTGAATCGGGCTCGCAAAGTATAGCATTATTGAATTTGTCAATAGCTTGCTTGAATATCACTTCAGCACTATCAGTATCACCAAACTTCGATGCTTTATTAAAGATTTGAACACCCTTATTAAATCCATCAGCCCAGTGATATTTTTTTGATTCATCAATATTTTTAGCGAACTTATTACTTATTTCTGTTGATTTTGCAAAGTTCTTTAGCATGTCACTAATATCCCCTTGCTCACCTTGAATATACCCTAATAAATAAAAACCTTCATCACTTTTGGGATTTTTTTTAACATCCTTTTGCAATGCTTCAATCGCTTTTTCATAATTTTTCTGCTGAATATAAAGTTTTGCACTTGTTAATTCAGTTGATGAGCATTGAAATGCCGAGAAACCAAGTACAATGCTAAATAGCAAAATTATACTTAAAACTCGTTTCATTAGTACCTCTCTTATTATTGTTTGATTATTTTTTAATTATTTTCAAAATTTAATAAAGTTAAAAGAACTTTCATATTGCAAAATAAAATTAATTTACAAGACTAAAATTAACATAATAATATATCTTTTGCTTTATAATTATTGTGCAATTTATTTTCTCTTCTATCACCGAATTATTGTTCAATTGCTTTTAGAATGTAAAAAGAATATTTTTATCTATTCAAATTTAGGTCGAATATGACAACAGAAAATATTATCAGAGAAGTTCCAAAAGTACTTTTACACGACCATCTAGATGGTGGATTAAGAGCTGAAACCATAATTGAGTTAGCTAAAGAACAAAATTATCGAAAACTTCCAACGAATGATCCTAAAGAGCTTGCTGAATGGTTTCATAGAGGAGCTAACAAAGGGAATTTGGTTGAATATTTACAGGGCTTTGAACATACCTGTGCTTTAATGCAAACAAAAGAAGCACTTGAGAGAATTGCCTACGAGATGATGGAAGACATGAAAAATGATGGCATTTGTTATGTTGAAACTAGATTTGCTCCCATACTCCATCTGGAAAATGGATTGCACTATGATGACGTTGTAAATTCAGTATTAGCTGGGCTCGAGAGAGGTCGAAAAAAATTTGGTGTAGAGTTTGGCCTAATTCTCTGTGGTATGAGAAATATGAAAACGTCTCTAGAAATAGCTGAATTGGCAGTAAATTATAAAAGCAAAGGTGTAGTTGGTTTTGATTTAGCAGGAGAAGAAGGTGGATATCCCCCAAAGGACCATCTTGATGCATTCCAATTTATTCAGAGAGAAAATTTTAATATTACCATACATGCAGGGGAAGCATTTGGCAAAGAATCAATATGGCAAGCCATTCAATTTTGCGGAGCTCATAGAATCGGGCATGCTACAAGGTTGATGGAAGATGTTGTAATGGATAAAACTGGAGAAATAGTTTCTCTTGGTGAACTTGCTCAATATGCATTGGATAAAAGATTGCCATTAGAAATCTGTCTTTTAAGCAATGTTCATACTGGTGCGGTGGATTCATTAGAAAATCATCCATTCGGATTGTTTTACAAAAAGAAATTTCGAGTTTTTCTTAACACTGATGATCGATTAATGAGTAACACAACGCTTACAAAAGAATATTTGACGGCTACAGAAATCTTTGACATAAGTTTAGATGATATTGAAAGGCTTAATATCAATGCAATGAAATCAGCTTTTATTCCGTATGAACAACGAATAAAAATAATCTATGACATTATTAAACCAGGTTATCAAAAAATTAGAGAAAAATTATTATCACTAAAAAATTAGGCTATGAAAAAAAAATTATTCCAAAACTACGAATACGAATTTGATAAAAATGAAGCTAAGGTTTTATCAAGTTTTTCCAAACAAGCTGTTAAGCAAATGGAAACTGACGATAGGTTAGTTAGAGAAGTGAAAATTTTTAATTCCATTATTAAAAAACTTGAAGGCTATCAGGATAAAATAAAATTTACAAAAGAAGAGAAAACTAAGCTTTCTTTTCAGCTGAATGAAAATATAAAACATTTACAAAGCAAAGTAGATAAAGCTTGGTTTTTGACAAAATGGTTTTATAAAAATATGCTAAATCAATACAATAATATTCTCTCAAAATTTAATAATTAGGCTAGTGGGAACTACAATAATCAAATCGCCAATTGGGGCTGAATTAAGCTGTAAAGGTTGTATTCAAGAAGCAGCTTTGGTAATCTCGATCCGGAAATTGTAGAGCCGTTCCATCTCCTTATAGAGAAACCGAAGCTATGATAGATGGTAGTGATGCAATTGCTGATTGACCTTTAATAAAATTCTATTGGTTGTGCCAGCTGGGTTTCAATTCATCATGGAGTTGGAATTGGAAAGTCAATACATGCTGGAATGGTAATTGTTGGTGATGGAATAAAAGAAGCAGAAAAAAGATTGGAACGATTATTAACTTAAGATCTAGGAATGGGTATAGTTAGACACGCTGATGCAGGTTATGAGCGTGCAATTGATAATGCAAAAAAACATAATGTAAGTATTCCTTTGATGAATAAATATTAAGAGGCCCTTAAATGAAAGTATTGGTTGCAACAGAAAAACCATTTGCTCCAGTAGCACTTAATCAAATTAAAGATATCACTGAAAAAGCTGGATATCAATTTACAACGCTTGAAAAGTATCAAGATAAGTCAGAATTATTTAATGCCGTTGCAGATGTCGACGGTCTTATTATAAGAAGTGATAAAATTACCGCAGAAGTTATTGAAGCGGCAAATAATTTAAAAATTGTAGTTAGAGCCGGAGCCGGATTTGATAATGTAGATCTTGAAGCAGCCACCTCTAAAAGTGTAGTAGTAATGAATACACCCGGTCAAAACTCAAATGCAGTTGCTGAATTGGCAGTTGGAATGATGATTTATATGGCACGAGGTAAATTTAATGGCAAAGCCGGTTCAGAATTAAAAGGCAAAATTCTTGGAATCCATGCATATGGAAATGTTGGGAAATTGGTTGCAAATATTGCTATGGGTTTTGGAATGAGAATAGCTGCTTATGATCCTTTTATATCAAGAGAAAATATGGAAGCTGAAGGTGTAACTGTATATGATTCAGCAGATGATTTATACAAGAATAGTCAATATATTTCACTACATATTCCAGCTAACGATCAAACAAAAAAATCTATTAATTACGATTTATTAAATCTTATGCCCAAAAATGCGACTCTAGTTAACACTGCGCGCAAAGAAGTTATTGACGAAAATGAATTAGTGAAATTATTAGAAGCTCGTTCTGATTTTAAATACGCCTCTGATATCGCACCCGATAATGCAGATGAATTGTTACAAAATTTTAATGACCAATGTTATTTTACACCTAAAAAGATGGGAGCACAAACCGCTGAAGCAAATATTAATGCTGGTATTGCTGCAATAAATCAAATAATTGGATTTATAGAAACTGGGGATATTACATTTAAAGTAAACAAATAAATTATTGAAGAGTTGAATGAGTCAACTGGAGTAGGCTCATTCAACAAATTTTATATCAAATAAATCATCAAATATTTGATGAAAATAGGCAAGCTGAAGTATTTCTTTTAAGCCTTCAATTTCTTTTTGGGTCAAATCAAAATAAACTGATTCAATTTCCTTCTTTATAAAATCATTCAGTTCAGTACTCAATCCAATTTCATCCAAATTATCAGAAAGTCCGGAAACTATTTCATTGCTCATGTTATTGTATTTAGCATTAAATTCTTTTATCGCATTTTCACTTTTAGATGCAAATACAAAATTTAAATATGGAGTTTCAATTAATTCGGATGCTTGCTCGCAAAAACTAGTACCACTTAAATATTGATCATCTAACCAATTATCACTTCCAACTACTAAATAATTATTATTACGCTCAAATCCCTCGTTCATATCAATTGAAATCTCTGGTTGTAGATTATACCTTTCTTGAAATATTATTTTTGAAAGAATAACCTCATTGGTTGTGATATCTCCCCTCAAAAGAATTTTATCTACATTGGTATTTTCTGGAGAATAATAGAGATAGGAATTCGATAAAGCACTTTCAAAACCAATCCCAAATTTACTTGAGACATAAAATTCTTTATTTGTAATTAAATCAAATGAGGGAATAATGCCAACATAATCATCATTTTCATTTAATTCAGCACTTATAAGCGAAGCTTCTTTAACTTCAACATCTGGTCTTGATTCTTTATCCAGTGATAAAAGGAATAAGGTAGTAAATATATTATTTGGGATTATTAGTTTCATTACAATTTTCTTTTAAAATAGAAAAAGTCCGGTTTTGAGACCGGACTTTTTCCACATAAAATTATTCTATTTTACATTTTTAGATTTAATACGCGCAGCTTTTCCTGAAAGTTTTCTTAAATAATAAAGTTTTGCTCTTCTAACTTTACCTTCTCGAATTAATTCAATTTTAGCAATTTTGGGTGAGTTAAAAGGAAATATTCTTTCAACGCCAACACCGCTAGATATTTTTCTTACTGTAAAAGTCTTATTGTTTCCATCACCTCTTAGACTAATTACATCACCCTCAAATGGCTGAATTCTTTCCTTATTTCCCTCAATAACACGAACATGAACTTTAACTCTGTCCCCTGAATTAAATATCGGGTAATCAGTTCTTTGCTGTTCAGTGATCGTCTCTTGTGTCTTGTCCATTTTTACTCCAAACTATTTATATTTTTCCACTTTTCTGTTAATCTTTTTGATTGTTGCTCTTTCCAATTTGAAATCTCTTTATCATTACCTGACAATAAAACATCAGGAACCGTCATTCCATTATAATCTGCTGGTCTTGTGTAATAAGGTGCCTCAATAATTTCGCCATTCATAAAAGAATCGTGCAACATTGATTCACTATCTCCAATAACGCCAGGTAACAATCGTACTATAGAATCTGTAATAATTAGAGCTAGTAATTCTCCGCCACTTAAAACAAAATTACCAATTGATATTTCATCTGTCGCAAATCTTTCGCGAACTCTATCATCTATACCTTTATAATGCCCTGCAATAATAATAATATTCTCAGCCAAGGAAAATTTATTAGCAATTGACTGAGTGAATTTTTCCCCACTTGGTGTTGTAAAAACTATATGTTTATATTTTCTCTCCTGCTGAAGTAGTTCAATGCATTCAAAAAAAGGTTCTGGTTTTAATAACATTCCAGGACCCCCGCCAAACGGTTTATCATCAATCTGCTTGTGTTTGTTCTGCGTATAATCTCTGAGATTATGAACTACAATTTTAACTAGCTCCTTATCTTGAGCTCTTTTAATAATACTAGTATTTAGTATGCTAAACAAAGAATCTGGAACAGCAGAAATAATATCAATTCTCATCTTCATCAAATATTTTACATTCGGGATCCAAAAATATTTTTCTTTCCTCCTGATCAATTTTCATAATAAACTTTCCTACTGCAGGTATCATTACTTCATTTCCATTTTCTTTTTTAATAACATAAACGTCATTATTAGGTAAAGTCATTACCTCAATCAATTTACCAAAGAACAACGAATCTAAATAAACTTCACTATCTACAAGATCATGGATATAATACATATCTTTAGGAAGTATAAACAGATTATCTTTATTTACGTACAATTTTTTACCAATTAAAAATTGTACGACTTCTTCCGAATTAAACCTTTTAAATTTTATAACCAGTAAATTATTAATAGCTTTGGAAAACTCAATTTCCAATTCTTTAATTTTACCAAAAAAATCAATAAAGACCGATTCGAGCTTAAAAAAACGCTCGAAAAAATCAGAAAAGGATTTAATAATTACAGAACCATCTGAACTATAAGTATCTCTAATTTCCGCTATTATAAAATAATCTTCCAATCAATTAATCAAGGATTTTAAGTATCGCTCTCTTACCACCCTTTGCGGCAATTGCTGTTAATAGAGTTCTCATCGCTTGAGCAGTTTTTCCTTGTTTCCCGATGACTTTACCGACATCATCTGCACTAACTTTTAGGATCAACTCTACGGTGTTTTCGTTGGGAACAGATTCATCAATGCTTACACCCTCGGGGCTATCAACTAAGTGTTTAGCAATAAACTCAATGAATTCTTTCATGAGACAACCTATAGATTATTTGAGAAATAGGATACTTTTTTAATCAAGCAAAGTTCCGCAGTAGAATTTACTCAGTCCCAGATTTCTCTTCTTCTGCAGAAACATCTTCAGAAGCAGTATCCTTTACTTCTGCAGCTTCAGCTTCTTTCTCTTTGTTTTCTTCTTCCAATTTCTTTTGAGCAGCTTCCTTGACTTTGTTTTCTTCTTCTAATATTTTTTGAGCAGCTTCAGCTTTTTCTTTTTTCTTTTGTTCAGCTTTAACTTTTTTCTGCTCTAACGAAGACTCATTATTTTTGCTCCACTCATCTAATTTTGCTGAAACAGCCTCTTCCGATAGCCCTTCTTTAATAAGCTCTTTTTTCAGCAAAATACCATTTTTACTCAGTATGTTTCTAACTGTTTCAGTTGGTTGAGCACCACATCCTAACCAATATAACACTCTGTCTTCTTTTAATTCTATTGTAGCTGGATCAGTTTTAGGATTGTACATTCCAATTGCTTCAATAATTTTTCCATCTCTTGGTGAACGAGCATCTGCCGCAACCACTTTATAAATTGGTTGTCTCTTCTTGCCCATTCTACGTAATCTTAACTTGACTGCCAAATTAAATTATCCTCCGATATATTCTATTCATTAATTAAATTTTAAATTATTCATATTTCCTAAAAGTTTTTTCCCACCTTTAGAATTTAACTTCTTCATCATTTTTTGCATTTCGCCATACTGCTTAATAAGACGATTAACTTCTTGTATGGAATTTCCGCTTCCTTTAGAAATTCTTTTTCTTCTACTTCCATTTAGCATCTTGGGTCTGGAACGCTCTTCCTTAGTCATCGATTGAATTATTGATTCAACTTTTACTAATTGATTATCATCCACATCTGCATTTTTCATTGCAGAACTCACACCAGGAATCATTCCCATGAGTGATTTTAAAGAACCCATTTTCTTAATCATCTTAATTTGCTTAAGAAAATCCTCAAAGTCAAATTTATTTGAAAGTAATTTTTTTTCTAAATCTTCTGATTCTTTCTCATCAAATTGTTCCTGTGCCTTCTCAACCAACGAAATAACATCACCGCGGCCAATAATTCTAGAAGCTAGCCTATCAGGGTGAAATAATTCCATTGAATCTAATTTTTCACCCATGCTGACAAATTTGATGGGTTTTTCAACAACAGCTTTTATTGATAAAGCACATCCACCTCTCGAATCACCATCTAATTTAGAAAGAACAACACCGTCAAAACTTACAACATCATTAAATGCTTTGGCAGAGTTAACAGCATCCTGCCCAGTCATTGAATCTACAACAAATAAGATTTCTGTTGGATTCACTACGTTCTTAATATTAAGAACCTCATCCATCAAATCTTTATCTACATGTAATCGCCCAGCTGTATCAATAATTATAGTATTTAGTGAATTTTCCTTAGCATATTTTACGGATTCTTCAGCAATTTTAACAGCATTTTTGCTTCCGTCTATACTAAATACTGGAACACTAATCTGTTGCCCCAACAATTTCAATTGGTCTATAGCTGCAGGTCTATATATATCAGCCGCAGTTAGGAGCACTTTTCTATTATTTTCAGTTAGATATTTAGCTAGTTTCGCACTAAAGGTAGTTTTACCAGACCCTTGTAATCCAACCATTAAAATTATTGTAGGTCCGGAGGGATTTAAACTTAACTCTTGCCTTGCTGATCCCATTAATTCTGTTAGCTCATCATAAATAATTTTTGTGATAAGCTGACCAGGAGTAACAGAAGCAAGCACCTCTTGACCAAGCGCTTTTACTTTTACGTCATCAATAAACTGCTTAGAAACTTTATAGTTTACATCGGCATCTAAAAGAACACGTCTTATTTCTCTGAGAGTATCAGAAATATTTTTTTCTGAAAGACGACCTTGTCCAGTAACTTTTTTTAGAGCTTTTTCAAATTTTAGGGTGATGTCTTCTAACATAGAATTAACAATAACAGAATATTATGCACTAGTGAGAGCATTAGCGCCAGAAACAATTTCTAATATTTCTTTAGTTATTGCGGCCTGTCTTTCTTTATTAAACTTAATTTGCAATGTCCTAATCATTTCCTTAGCATTTTCCGTTGCCATTTCCATTGCCGTCATTCTGGCTCCAAGTTCTGCCGCATAAGAATCTAATAATGCAGTCCAAAACTGACCTTTAAGATGTCTTGGTAACAATGTATTTATAATTTCTTCTTGATTAGGTTCATAAATATATTCTACATGTTTGCTAGTTTCTCCGGTATCTTCTTCAATATTCTCTATTGGCAAAAATTGTTTAACAATTAGATTTTGCTGAACAACAGAACGAAATTCATTATAAACGATTATAACTTTGTCGATTTCACCTAAAATAAACTTATTTGTTAATTCATTTGCCAAAGTTGCAGCAAACTCAAATTCTAACTTGGAAAATATACCAGGATAAGAACCAATAACATTAAATTTATCTTTCTTAGAAAAATAATCATTGCCCTTTTTTCCAACACAATACATTTGTAAGTTTTTATTATCGTTGAGTTCCTTCAACTCACCGTCAATCAGTTCTTCGGCTTGTCTAATAGCATTCATATTAAAACCGCCACAAAGGCCTCTATCAGAAGTTACTACAACCAAAGCAACAGAATTAACCTCTCGTTCATTAAACAATGGATTATTGCTAGTACCGACACTTTTCAGTAAATGGCTTAATACTTCGGCCATTTTTCTAGAATAGGGCTTAGCATTAATGATATTTTCTTGAGCTCGACGCAATCGAGCGGCAGAAACCATTTTCATTGCATTAGTAATTTGCTGAGTGTTTTTTACACCAACAATTCTCTGTTTAATATCTCTAAGAGTTGCCATAAAGTACTATTTTATTCGCTTTTCTTAAATTTAGATTGAAAATCTGTAATTGCTTTTTTGATATTTGCTACTGTCTCATCACCAAGCTGTTTTGAGACTCTTATATCGTCAAAAACATTTTTCTGATTTACATCAATATATTCTAAAAGTTCTTTTTCAAATCTCTTTATATCTTTAACAACTATATCATCCATAAAACCATTTGTCGCTGCATAAATACTAACCACTTGCTTTTCAACTTGTAAAGGAGCGTATTGTCCTTGTTTCAATAATTCAACTAATCTTTCACCTTTAGCTAAAGTTCTTAATGTTGCTTGATCAAGATCAGAGCCAAATTTTGCAAATGCTTCCAGCTCACGGTATTGGGCTAAATCTAATTTCAATGAACCAGCAACTTTCTTCATTGCTTTAATTTGCGCATTACCACCAACACGGGATACACTAATACCAACATTAATAGCTGGCCGTACACCAGCGTTAAATAAATTTGGTTCAAGATAAATTTGACCATCAGTAATAGAAATAACATTTGTTGGGATATAAGCAGAAACATCACCTTGCTGTGTTTCTATAATAGGAAGAGCTGTAAGACTACCGCCACCTAATTCATCACTTAATTTTGAAGCTCTTTCTAATAATCTTGAATGGAGATAGAAAATATCACCAGGATAAGCTTCACGTCCCGGAGGTCTTTTTAATAATAGCGAAAGCTCTCTATACGCTACAGCTTGTTTAGAAAGATCATCATAAACAGTTAACGCATGTTTCCCATCGTCTCTGAAATACTCGGCCAAAGTTGCACCTGAATAAGGAGCAATATATTGCAATGGTGCTGGATCAGAAGCAGCGGCGGATACTACTGTTGTATATTCCATAGCTCCGTGTTCTTCTAATTTATTCACAACCTGTGCAACGGTAGAAGATTTTTGACCAATAGCTACATATACACAATATACTGGTTTTACACCTTCCTCTTGAGCTTCTTTAGTATGTGTGAATTTTTGGTTGATGATGGTATCAATAGCTACAGCTGTTTTACCAGTTTGTCTATCACCAATAATTAATTCTCTTTGCCCACGGCCAATTGGTATCATCGCATCAACTGCAGCAATACCAGTTTGCAATGGTTCAGTAACTGGTTGACGAGCAACTACACCTAATGCTTTTCTTTCAATAGGTAAGTATTTGTCCGATTTAATAGGCCCCTTTCCATCTATTGGAATCCCAAGTGGAGTAACAACTCTACCCAAAAACTCCTCACCTACAGGAATGGAAGCAACTCGTTTTGTTCTTTTTACGGTATCTCCTTCTTTAATGAGAGAACTATCTCCAAAAAGAACACAACCAACACTATCTTCATCAAGGTTAAGAACCATTCCGATAATATCATGAGGAAATTCCACAAGCTCACTAGCCATAACTTGAGAAAGTCCATAAACCTGAGCAATACCATCTCCAACTGATAACACTGTCCCAACGTCGTAGACATCCACTTCATTATCAAAACCGGAAAGTTGCTTTCTTAATATTGCAGAAACTTCATCGGGTCTAACTTGAGCCATTATACTACCTATTAAATTTTATAAATTAATTTTTTAGAAAATCTTCTTCAAATAATTTCTTTTTCAAAAGTTCTAGCTGATGTTGAATAGAAGCATCAATTACCGTGTCATTAAATCTTGCTTTAAATCCACCAATAATATTATTATCAATATCAAAGCTTGCAATAATCTTTTTACCAATCATCAATTCTAATCTTGATTTAATATTTTGCTTCTGAGTTTCACTAAGTTCTATTGCGCTAATAACACCTACATCAACCTGATTCAATTTTTTATTGCTAAGTGCAATAAATCTGATACAAATATCTTGTAAAATATTTTCTCTTCCCTTTTCTATCAAGAATATTAGAAAATTATTTAATTCCTCTCCAACATGCGATTGAAAGACTTCTTTTAGAACATCCAACTTCTTACTATCTGTAATTATTGGACTCTTAAGAAAAACCCTTAATTCTTTTGATTGCTCAACTGTATTTCTAACAAAAGAGACATCTTTAACAACATTATCAAATGTTCCTTTTTCCTCAGAAATTGACATTAAAGCTTTAGCATACCTGGTAGAAATTACAAATTCACTCATGCTTAGCTCTTAGATAAATCATCAATAAAATCGTTAACAACTTTTTCTTGTTTTTCTTTATCAAGATTGCTTCTTATAATCTTTTCAGCTGCTTCAATAGCAATTACTGCAATTTCACCTTTAAGACTATTAAAAGCTTCAACATTTTTTCGCTCAATTTCCACAGATGCATTATCAACTAATTTCTTGGCTTCAAGTTTACTTTCTTCAATAATTTGAGATTTTAAATTCTCTGCATATTCCCTACCCTGTGCAATTACTTTTTGAGCCTCTTCTTCAGCTTTAGCTAAATTCTTTCTATTTTCTTCCAATAATTCTTCAGCTTCTTTTTTTGCAGTCTCTGCCCGTTCAACAGAATCCTTAATGAAATTTTCTCTTTCACTTAAAGAGGCAAGTATTGGGGTCCAAGCCATCTTTTTTAAAATAAGTAACAGTATAATAAAAGTTACCGCTGTCCAAAAAATCAGTCCGGGATTTACATCCAACAAACTACCACCACCTTCTCCAGAATAAAGAAGCATCAAAGAAGATAAAAATGCAATCATTTTAATATCCTTAAAAATTAAATGGGAGGAGCAATAATACTCCTCTAAAATTTTTTATTTAAGAGCTAAAAGAATGCAAATTACTAATGCAAAAAGTGAAATACCTTCTATTAGAGCTGCTGCAATAATCATTGATGTTCTGATATCGCCAGAAGCTTCTGGTTGACGACCACTTGCTTCCATTGCCGACGCAGCTAATTTACCGATACCTAAAGCACCACCGATAATTGTCAATCCTGCTCCAATTCCTGCTGCTAAATATGCATACCCAGCTTCCATTTATTTTCTCCTTAAATTGAAATAATTTATTAATGATCTTGATGAACTGCCATCCCAATAAACAAAGATGATAACATTGTAAATATATAAGCCTGAATAAGCGCCACTAAAATTTCTAATAAATATATAAATAGAGCAAACGCGATTGATACTGGAGCAACAAAAAATGTTTGCAAAATAAATATTAAACCAATTAATGCCATTATAACAATATGACCAGCAGTCATGTTAGCAAATAATCTGATTGCTAAAGCAAATGGTTTTGTAAACAATCCAAGAATCTCAATGACAAATATAATTGGCACTAAAACTATAGGTAGTCCCCCTGGAACTAATCCCTTAAAATATGCCCAAGGTCCATTCTTCATTATTCCACCTGCTTGAATAACAATAAATGAAATAACTGCTAACGTAGCAGTTACCGAAATATTACTTGTAGCAGTTGCTCCATACGGTACAAGCCCAAGAAAATTACAAACGAGTATAAAGAAAAAAACCGTTAGTAAATAAGGAAGAAACTTCTCATAGCCCTTGCCAATTGTTGGTTTTGCAATTTCATCCTTAACAAAAACAACTAAAATCTCTACCGCATTAGAAAGTCCTTTTGGCAAAAACGATTTTTTGTATGATTTTGCAACAAGTTTAAAAATCACAATTAAAAGGATAAAGGCAATCCATAAAAACACAGTATGTTTTGTAATGGAAATGTCTAGACCAAATAAATGGAGTTCAGGTAAATGAATAGTAAAGAAAGGCTCAAAGTCCAAAGTTCTACTATCCAAAATATGGTGCATTATCCAACCGGCGCCACTCTCACTTTGCTGAGCTGGCACTGTATTTATACTGTCTGTAACGGTTTCTAAATCTTCAATTAACATTAATTTATGCTATTTTTTTTAGCTATTTTCAAATAAAATATTACTTCAAAAATCAATGAGATAAAATAAAATAAAAAGAATACTAATATAAATGCATATTTGTCAATATTCAAGAGTTTTATTACAAGCACAAAAGCTATTAATAGGATCATCAATCTTATTCCCAATCCACCTAGGTTATAAATCATAAAAGATGAGTTACCAGATTTATAAGAAATATTGAATAATTTAATAGCTACGTAGGTATTTACCAAGTTCAATATACCGGCGTATATAGAGGATATTAAAAATAAATTAGATACAATATCATATTGAGTTAGAATAAAAAGTATGGTATAAACAAAAATATAGAGGATAATAATCCGTTTAGTAATACTATTCAACTTTTTTCTTCTTATTTAAGTTTATGGTTGATCTAATTACATTATAAATTCCAGCAAAACCACCGAACATAGAAAATAAAATAGTAAATATTGGTTTTGATTCAAGATATTCATCAAGCTTAATACCTAGAAATAACATAATAACTATTGAAGCTGCTAATTGAAATCCTAGTCCTAGATATGGACCTATCTCACTATAAGTCTTAGCAAGTTTATCTTTTTCATCATTTTCATCATTTTGTTTCACTTGATGCTGTTCCAGAATATGTTGATGATTGAGTCATTGAACTCTTCCCATCAAATTTTGCTCCTTCTTCTATTACTAAAACTTTGGCAATAATATCACCTTTTATCTTAGAAGTAGATTCAAGAGTAAGCTTTTCATCAATTTTTAGAGTGCCTTCAACTTTACCACTAACGGTCATATTTTTAGCAATAATTTGGCCATTTACCTCTGATGAGTTACCAAGTGTTAAATTCCCTTTCACATTTACATCACCAATAACTTTCCCATCAATTCTAACATTTCCGTTACTGGAAATTTTACCTTCAATGTTAACTCCATCACTGAGAATACTTACGTCCTCAGAATAACCGTTTTCCCTTTTTGACATTTTTTTTACCCCTATCATTTAATAAAAAGCTCCTTAGGATTTTTGGGTTTACCATCCTTCCATATCTCAAAGTGGAGATGTGGCCCCGTTGTATTTTTGCCTGAATTACCACTCAAACCTATTAATTCACCTTGAACAACTATATCTCTCTCTTTTCTAATTAATGTTGAGCAATGTTTATATATTGTAACAAAACCATTATCGTGTTGAATAATAATTTTATGACCATCGTCTATTGTAAAATCAGAAAAAAGTATCAATCCTCCTTGAGCTGCAAAAATTGACGATCCAGTTTGAACAGCATAATCAATCCCAAAATGACCTTCTTCCGGATTGAAATAATTTATTATTAGCCCTTTACTGGGCTCAAGAAAATACTTTGAAATATTCGATTCCTCTTGGAATGTTTTTTCCCAAATCTCATTAAAAATAAAGTATAGATTTCCACCGTAAGGTAGATTCTTATTTGGTTCATATTTTAGACTATCATAGGGAACCGCATTAGTATCTAGAGAGTCGGAAGTTGCTAAAATAAAGGCATACTCAAGTTTTTTATTTGTAGATGAAATAGATTCGAGTTCCTTAGTTAAGAACACAATTTTTCTTTCTAATTCTGTAGTTTTCTCTGCCTGAGCTTTTAATTCCATATTATCAAAATGATATACTAAATTCTTTAAAGGTGTAACACCCAAAATAATTGTTGTCAATAAAATTATTCCTATTGAATAAGCAAAAACCCATAAAAAGATTTTTGTTAATTTAAGTTTATACCTTACGGTTTCACCACTTGAAAAATTTGGTGTAACAAATATAAATGCGTCTTTTATTTGATCTAATTGAAATTTCATAACATAATTTAATTATTAACAGGAAATATAAATAAGAATTCAGATTAATGTGTGTTAGTTCTACTTAATTTAAAAATGTGAGGTGTTTTTTTTATAGAAGCAATTAATATTTCCAAATATTATGCATCCAAAACCATTGATCGGGATACTTTCTAATTGTTTTTTCTAGGATACTCATATAAAGTTGGTTAAATTTTTGAATTTGCTTATCCAAAGTGCCATCAATCTCACTATAATCAAGCTCCTCAATAATCGGCTCGTAAGTACCATCAACTCGTCTTGCACAAAGCATCACAATCACCGGACATTTAGTTTTGAGAGCAATTGCAGCAGTACCTGGAAATGTTAATGTTTCTCTCTCAAAGAAGTTAATTCTAACTCCATCTCTTTTGCCCCTCTGATCGCCAACAACACCAATAATTTTTTTATTTTTAATACTTTTGTAAAGTTCACGTATCGAAGGTCCAAGAAAGATTTGGGCATTTCCAAATCTTTCCCTAAAAGTATTTAACCAATCAGCAACATAAGGGTTCTTTTGCTTTTTGACCAATACATTAATGCTTTCTTTCAAATAAATTCCACTAGCTAAAGCTCCTATTTCCCAATTCCCAAAATGAGCTGTAAGGAGAATAAGCCCCTTATTTTCGTTATATTTTTCTTTTATGAAATCAAATCCAACATTCGAAAATCTTTCCTTTATTTTTTCAATGTTCATTTTTTTGAGATTGAAAATTTCGAGAAATGTAATTGCAATACTTTGATAATTTTTAAGAGCAAGGCTATTAATTTCTGAGGGCGTTAAATTTGGAAAAGCAACCGTTAGGTTCTTAATTACAATATTCTTTCTGATTCTAAAAATGTAGAATGCAAGAATCGCAAGAATTTTTGAAGTTGATGGAATTGAACTAAAACCAAATAAACTTAATAATTTTCCAAAAAATGAAAAAAGGAAATATTCAATCCTGTATTTATTAAACATAATTAGAATTAATTTGTCTGTATTCTACGTTGCCAATTGGGATCTTGTAACTCACCTCTTTTTGTAGAATGAAGAAGTTCATAATAATTATAACCTGTCAGATCAGCAAAAACAAACATAACTCCACCTTCAATTTGATTATAAGACCAAATTTCATAGGGCTTGGTTTCAGTTTCATATGGATATCTATCTACTTCATCAGGTTTACCCAATTTAAGATAGACACGACCTCTATCTGTCTTATAACCTACATTTGCAATAGTTCTGAATTTCTCATTTACAATTTCAATTCTCTCCAAATACATTTTTTTAAATTCATTAGTTTCAGTTTCAGGAATAGTATCTCTTTTTTTCCAAAAGGTATAGAGAAATGATCGCTTACTATCTAATGTAGATAATCTATCGTACTCTTTTAACTCATTAGGCAGAGCTAATATTCTAGATTTAAAGAATAAATCGTCACACTCTTCTTCTAAATAAACACCAAACTCACTACTCATAAAACCACCCGCAATCCTATTGGTATTGCCTGAATCGATAATGCCTGGATTTATTAAATAGAATTTTTTGCTAGTGGAAGCAATTTTATTTGATATTAAATCAGTAAGTTTTAAATTTAATGTATAAGAACCAGTAGGGTACTTTTTGAGATTTACAAAACCTACATCCACAACTGACTCCATATTTCTACTAATTAACTTTTTTTTCTCAAAAATTTTCTCATTGTGGCTATTAAATACTTCTCTATTTAGTTCAAGTTTTGATCCAGTTTCTTTAATATTTAATCCATAAAGTTCGGTATAATAAAATAGAATAGGCGAATTGTTTGTATAAATAATTGATGGATTTGGAAATACTTCTAATGTGTTCTTATAAAAGATTGATTGTTCATTAGAATTTTCATTTATAATTCGTGTTGCCAGTTCGATATCGCTAATAACAAAATTATCGCGATAAAAAGGAATGATGCTCACATTTTCAGTATATTCTCTTCTGATATTTTTATCAACTTCATCCTCAACACTAATTGACAATCGATATGTACCCGATTTTATGTTAAAGCCTAACACACCCAAAAGAGATTGATTTTTTTCATTATTTTTTTCTGCTGCAACATTTTGTTTTAAGGTCCAGTCTTTATTTACAATTAACTCATCCGTTTCAATATTTTGGATTTGTATATGCATTAAAGCTTTTACAATAAAATTTCCATCTTCATTTATTAATGTAAGATCAGCTTGATTAAATGAATAGTAAATTTCAACATAATTACTTGTGGAATCATATCTAAATTGGGCAAAATCAAAATCTAGTTTAAAGTCATTTTGAGCCATTAACGGCAGCGAAATAAGCAATAACAATAAATATTTAATCATAATTATAATTTCCAATGAGTGAAGCACATAATTAATAAAATCAATTTTAAAAAGCAACTCAAGAAATTAGTACTTATTAATTTCTATTGTAAAATAATAACAGTTCAGAAGAAACTATCATCAAAAATTGTTTCATCCAAAGTTCTCTTTTGAGTTCAATTCTTGCACTATTATTTTTTAAAAATTAAAAAAAGCGAATTACAATCATCTTAAAAGAAAATGAAAACTAAATAATATCAAATACTAGTTGCTTCGTAATTTTAAGTTGATGTTCTCTAGATCTTTCTTGACTAATTCCTTTGTCTCTTCATCATCAGACACTAAAAGAAATTTATTAAAATACTTTGTTGCTTCAACATAGTTTTTACTTACATAATATATTATTCCAATATTTCTGAATATTGAAACGTATTCCGGATTTAACTTTAGTGATTGATGATATGATTCTAGAGCTTTATCATAATTCCCAATTTGTGTGAATACAATCCCTTTGTTAAAATGCAAATAATAGTCGTTTGAGTTTCTTTTTTCTGCTTCGTTGTAGGCAGCAAGAGCGTTGTTAAAATCTCCCTTTTTAGCAAAGGTATTACCTAAATTTAAGAAAGTGCCATAGCGGTCGTCTAAAAGAATTGATCTGTTGTAATTATAAATAGCTTCTTCGAATCGATCTTTTTTCTGCGCAACGTCTGCTAAGTGAAGATAAGCATCATATCCAGTTAACTTCGGTTTTTCAATAATAAATGTATTAACAATAACAAAAGTTAGAACCACTATAAGTGGAAGATAGAGCGACTTTAAATTCTTTGACTTAAAATGACTAAAAACTTGATTAATTGTAAAAGAACTAAAAATTATTAGAACAGGCGTAATTCCTAACTTGAAGCGAAGATTTACAAAAAAGAATGCTGTTGTAAATATAAATGTGAATAAAAATAATAGAATAAAAGAATTTCTATTTTTATCTCTCATATATAACGTTAATCCAAAGAGTGATAGTAACGATATTATACCATAACTAACCATAGGTAACATTAAAAGATTTGAAATGTTTTCTTTATAAAAATCAATATCAATTATTGAAGAATGCGGAAAATGGTGGGTATCAAAAAATAAAAATATTTTTTTAAAATATAACATAACAAACTCAGTAGGTTGTGATGTTATATCCTCATAAGCTCTTCCATACCAATACAGTGAGGATTCACTCTCCATGAGTTTTTTGCTTGAAGATGAGGTCATAAATTGCTGACCAGAATCATCATATTTATAGTTTAAATAATCCGAATTATTATAAATGCCATTTGCATCTTCGTTATTACCAAAATAGAAATGAATACCGCCATTAGAACTAATTAGAGTTACTTCACCAGAAGATATTAAATTGGTTGAGAAAATAGGAAGAATAATCAAAGAAACACCCGAGATAAATGTTCCAATAATTTTAAGTTTGCTAAGATTTAAGGAAGCAACTAATCTTTTACTGAACAGAATAAACACGATAAAAACAAACCCAAACATTAAAATGTTTTCTTTAACTAAAGCAGTAACTCCTAAAATGACACCTACAGTAAACCATAGTTTAAGATTTTTATATTTCGATTTATCACTTAATAAATAAAGAATAATGGATATTAAAAATATTTCAATCGTTTCAGAAAGTATTAATCCGGAATAAAAAATATAGGAATCAAATAATAATGCGGTGATAGCACTTATAATAGCAATATTTTTATTGAAAATGTTTTTAGCGGTCAAATAAATAAATATTATTGAAATGGAGCTTAAAATCACTTGTAGCAGATAGACTATAAAAGTACTTTCCCCAAAAAATAGCTTTAGAATTGCTAATATAAATGGATAAAAAGGTGCGATTAAAAATGTTTCATTTCCAATCAAGAAACTATTAGAAACAAAGCTTATAGCAGTATCCATAAATATTTTTGAATCTGAAAACAAATATTCAACAAATGGGGTATTAAAAATTTCTAAGATAAATATCAGACGAATAAACAATGCTGTAATTATTATAGGAAATAGGACTTTTTGATCTTCAATAGAAATTAACTTTGATTTCATTGCTTCCCAATTTTTTCATTAAATTAAATAAGTAATTATAATAAATTAATGAAAAAATATTCCTTTTACTCGGAAAAAATAATTACTATTTTTATGACTAATACATTTGCAGATATCAATCGTAACTTTCCTATTTAATTTATGTGATTCTACAGATGGGTATTTTATTTCAAATTAATTATGAAAACAAGAATGTTTATATTATTCAAAATAATCACAAAAAAACATGTAATTGTTGTTAATTTACTTCTTTTAGCTTTATTAAGTAGCTGCTCATCTGATCATAATAAGAAAATTGAAAATCCAAACTCACAAGAGTATCAAAAATTGGAAATTAATCAGGAATTAAAGGAAGATTCAAAAATAATAACAAATAAAGTAAAAGAGAGAAGAGTTTATTCCAGATTTACATCAAACTATATCAAAGGTGGCGGGAAAGAAATATTAGTAGAAAAAACTAATTATAATGAAATTGGTAATAAAAAAGAGCGCTATAGATTTAGATCAGATGGGGTGGATAGTCAGTGGCTATATGATTACGATGAATATGGAAATGATAGATCTGTTGAATTATATGATGGCTTCCAAAAACTGTTTAACAAAACTAATTTCGAATATTCTTCTCAAGGTATTTTATTAAAAAAGAATTTTGAGAAAAATAAAAGTAAAACTTTTTATAATTATTTATATGATGACGATTACAATTTAGTTGAAATTAAATCATATTATAAAACAACTTCAGCGTTACAAAATACGGTATATAAATATCATTCTGGATTACTCGACTCAGTAATCATTTACAGAAATAAGTTTATTTCAAAGATAATTAAATTTGAACATGATTCTTTAGGAAGAAGAGAAAAGGAATTGAACATAATTAATAATAAGGTTATTAATTATGTTACTTATCACTATGACAAAGTTGGCAATATTATCCAATTGGTCGAGCCAAAAATTGCTTTGTGGAAATACATATATGACTCAAGAGGAAACCTGCTAGACGAAACGCACACAGATAATCAAAATAATCTACAGTCAAGAACAACTTATAAGTATGATTTATCTAACGATCTAATGATTAGTAAGATACGTTATGATGGAACAAATACTCCGGCCTTAAACACTCGGTATGAATATGATTTTTACTAAAATATGATTCTTTGCATTTCAAAAATTGCAATTCTTGAAATTATCTCTTGTTATGAGAAGGAATAATTTAGTAGCTAAAATATTATTATAAATATTTATTTATCCCTCTTTTTATTCCTTCAAAAATTTGATTCGTCAATCAGATCTTTCAATACAGAAAAAGCATAACTACTTACAAATATTCTCTTCCTAATAATTCCATCTTATAAATAATAATCATCAATATGGTCACATCTAATAATTGCAATATGATACTCAATAAAATTACTTAAACTGAATACAAATTTATTATCTCAAATTAGATTCTTGCTCTAAATTTCAAATCAATTCTATTTTTATAATATTACCTTTCCTAAAACATATGCACAGTAATAATAATTATTCGTAATAATCCTTGCTAAATTATCTTATATAATTGGATGGTTAACATCTGTGAGATTCTTTGTGGAGTTATGAATGGAAAATAAATATAATTATTTGGCTGGTTAACTGGATATTCAAAAACACCAAGTCAACCAGCCATAAAACTAACTATAAGCCAAATTAAAATCCAAGTTGAACGGTAACCATATGATTAGCATCAAAATATTCAACACTTCTATATGCATAATCAATAGTAATAGCCATTCCTTGATCAAATTTTAATCCAACTCCAAAAGTAGGACCATAAATAGCTTCCTCTGTAACATCAGTTGCTTCGGAAATATAACTATACCCGCCTCTTAAGAATAACAGATCGTCATAGCTGAACTCTCCAGCAAACCTATACTCATCATTAGAGAAATTATTGTTTTGGAAAGAAGTAGAAATCAAACCTCTATATTGGTCTGTAAATTGCTTCTCATATGCCAAACCAAGTTCTAGAATCGAAGGTAACTCAAATTCAGATGTGTTCAAACTATAGAATTGAGCAGTTCTTTTCCCATCAACTTCATTAACTCTAGCATCCAAATCAGCGCCATCAAAAGAAAGTGATGCCCCTAGATTTAAGAGTGCAACTCCTAACTGTAATCCATCAATACCGCCAACACCATGATATTGTACACCAGCATCAAATGATACTCCGGAAGCAGTAGTTCTTTGAATTTCCTCAGTAATTAGATTTGCAGTAACACCTACTCTAATTCTATCAGTTAAGGCATTAGCATAGGTTACACCTAAAATTACATAAGTCGGTGAAAAAACTGATCCAGTTCCCTCAGGATTGTTAACAGTAGTAACTGGAATATCACCAAAATCTAAGGTTCTTACATTAAATCCAAGAGAGCCAAAATCATCGAAATGTACAGCAACAGCTGCAACAGAGAAATTGATATCAGCAATATAATTCATATAAGAAAACATGGCCTCAGCGTTATTATTTGAATAACTTAAACCAGCTGGATTATAGAATACTGCATCAATTCCAGTAATACCGGCCGTGTAAGCTCCACTCATGGCTAATCCCTTGGCAGAGATTGGAATTAAAAGTTCCTGAGCACCGCCAGTCCCATTTCTTTTTCCACCACCACCAAAAAGGTCAAAGGTCATTAAGAGCATAACCATTATTAAGTAAATAATTTTTGATTTATTTTTATACATTATGAATCTCCTATATCTTTTGCATAACGCAAATATTTCTTCAGTTTAACTAAATACGATCAATATATTGAGCTTCTAATATTACAGCAAGTTTAAGAATTTTTGTACCAACACCGGGCATTTCTACATAAGCAATGTACATACCACTAGCGACTGGTAAACCATCTTTATTTCTAATATCCCAATCAACAAAATCTGAATTGTCATCTTTTTCAAGTTTAGTAATATAGGAACCTGCAAGACTAAATATTCTAACTGTTGACTTTTTGGGTAAATTAATAAACCTCATGTACCTATCGTATTTATTAACCTCAAGAGCATGTGTACCAAAATATGGATTAGGAAAAACACCTACTTTGCTTATTTGATCTTTTGCTAATTCCTTGTTATCTAAATCGGGTGTAGGCATTGTAACTTCAAAAACCGATTCGGCTGCAATAGGAATAGCTGGTACAATTCTAATAACTGTACCCTCTTGTGGTTGAGATCCACTGAAAACAAATGCTCCAAATTTATGATCTGTATAGTCTTGTCTCCCAGATTGGTCAGGTAAATTATCAGCATCCATTGTTGAATCTTCATATGCATAAATTTCTTCCCAATTTCCTGATGAAAGTTGAGACCATTTATTATCATTTATTGCAAACTCTGGAAATGTAATGTTTTTATCAAGAACCTTTACCATCATTCGAATATCATCTGACTCATCATCAATGGTTTGACCAATATTCCATACTTCAAATGGAACTTTTCCTTCACCTTTCGCATCATCTTTAGTTGGAATGGAATTTAATGTGCCAACATTGTAACCAGATGCAAAAAAGTCAGATCCAGTGGAAGTAAATCTAATTTCATAGAAATCGTATCCCAAACCTTCTCTAGTTCTTGATGCTTGCCAATTGTACCTATTGTTTAACCCTTGAGCAAATACACTCCATTGTTTTGTTGAATTCTCCTGATTATCTACACTCACAGGCTCTTCCAAAACAACACCATTTGGACCTTTTACTTCAATGACATCAACAACTGCATATTTACTTCCAGCGTTAGCAATAGTTTCTGCGCCAACATCTCTTATATTTAGCGTAAAACCATCTATCACAAACTTATCTCCAGTATTCGCTAGATAAGGTTCATTCAATTCATCAAGATCCTCAAATATAATATCTGTTCTATTTTCCAGCAACATTACATCAGTAGATATGTTCTTAAGTGAATAACTTTTTTGATCATCTTCGTCAATATCAAATGTTACCTGATATGTTTCACCCGTAAGAGCGGTTGGATCGACGATCTTAAAATTAACTTCAGTACTAGAAGGTATTAATGGAATAGCAGGGACTAAATCTTGCGCTCCCAACCCCTTGGTATCAATACTTGTAGCTCCTGAACCAGGAAAAACTTCCATTATTCTAGGCGGATTTTCAAGATACCTTGGATCACTACTTGGTGAATAGCCATAAGCAGTAACTGCGAAATAATAAGGATTATTATTTACCAAAGGAACACCACTAAGTTCATCCAAGGTAATAGTAATTTCCCTACTTAATCCAGCATTGTCTAAAGCTTGTACAACATCTTCAACTACTACACCACCGAAAACTAGATTCTGAGTAAGTTGAGTAACTTCATTTAAAATGTCAAATGATGCAATTAATGTTTTATTAGAACCTATTTCATCACTGAACTGCCAAACTCTATATCCTTCAAAGTCATAGGTCTCATCTTCAAAACCTTGTCCTTCAATCAATTTATCCACTTCAGAATAACTCTCTGCGTTATCATTCCAGTAAAGTGTAATTGCTTGATTATCCTCAAAAATACTAACTTCTGGTGCTTGAGGAGAAGGTGTTAAGTTAAAATCTAAATTATACGCAATTTGCGCAACTTCATCTTTTCTTTTAAGTTCAGTTATACTATTAATATTATCTGTTCCTCTTCCAATTAATATGCCTACTACAACTTCCTGAGTGTCACCAGGAGCCATAGTAAATGGACCAGAATTCATCACATGACGTCTATCATTGGGAGTAGGACCTCCTGGCCATCCTTCACCTTCATACCAACCAGTTCCAGCAACCGGATCACCTGCTAATATAATATCAACTTCAAGTTGGGTATTTGGATCAACAAATGGATCACCATTCCACAACTTTCCAGTCATATAATTATAAAATTGAATAGATCCGTTAGCAGTTCCTAACTCAGGATCTTCATAAATAGTACCGGTTACATTTTCATAAAAAGTAAAACCAGTCATTGGTAAATTTGTCATACCTTGTATCCATCTTCCACCAAACTTTGCACTATCGGGCAAGTTAAATCTTTGTATTTGAGGATTACTAGCATCATAAGGTATTATTGGTCCTTGGAAAAAATCGTAGCCAACTGATGGTGGATTAGGTCCATAAAAATCCTCATCATCATTATCACCATTCCATGTGTAACCCAAACTTAAAAGAGTATCACACCCTGTATAATCATCACCTGCATTTCCCATATCAGTATCAGACCAATACGATAGATACATTTCCCGAAGTGTTGTTGAACCTTTATTGATTATAGTATACTTCTTAAATACCATGTCACCTAAATCACCAGTACGTTGAAAAGCAAAAACTAATGTATGCTGTTCAAGACCCATAGGTAATGTACCATAGGTAAAAGTTGATCTTGAAGGATCCATATCATTAGAAACACACCACAGTACTTCGTCTCCAACAAAATGTGGTTCATCAACACCTCTAGTAAATACACCATCGCCATCTAGATCCACCCATGGAGCACCATCTTCCACAGGCCATTCATTATAGTCAGTTTCAAAATCAGACTTCTGCTCTCCGTCTGGTAATGATTCCCAACCTTTTCTTATTTTATAAATTCTATAACGAGAATTTTCCGGACTATCGGGTTCACCATTATCGAGAATTTTACCAGCTTGTAATCCATAACGATAAGTGGCTCCATTAACACGGATTTCTCTACCTACTTTTGCACCCCATATCAGGCCATCAGCAAAAATTGCAGGTATTGTTGCATTCTCACCGCCTGGCCAATAAAAACCAGAATCATCACTAATTGGATTGTGAGAACCCATACCATTGTTACCTATCCACATAAAACACTCATTAACAGCTATATAAGCATTATCATCATTTTTATTAACTTTAGCTAATCTATTTGATTTACTTTCAACATTATAAAACCCATATGAAATTAAACCAATAAGAGTAACAATGATAAAAACCGTAAATATTTTATTATACCTCATTTTATCTCCACTTCTTATTAATTGACTAGATAGTATTAATATTCAAGTTTAATACCTAATCTAATTTGTCTAGGAGGACCAAAAAATGCTGGATCATAGATATCTGCTAAATATAATTCTTTAAAAGTATTTGCAGCATCTTCGCCATAAGCATTTTTGATTCCATTATAACTTGTCTTTCCAGCATCTGTGGCAAGAAAACCATCATCAAATGCATCCCCAGTAGTATTAAATACATCAATAACATTTTGGGTATTCAATACATTAATAACCCACAAGTAAACATTCAAATTAAGTGGACCAATTGAAAAGGATTTATCAATTCTTGCATCTAATTGAAATGTCCAAGGAGTTGATGATTCATTAAGAGTTTCATTTGGTGTTCTTGCATTATCAAAACCATCCCAACGGGTATAATTAAAACCACTTGTAAATGTAAATAAAAGATTTCCACCAAATTTTGATAAAAATTTACTTCCAAAAAGCTCTGGACCATCATCATCAGAAAATCTATAATCTAAGTTAAGAGATCCCTTATGACTTTGGTTAAAAGTAGTTGGAGATATAATTTGTGGAAAATATGGAGTATTTGTTGGCGACTGCCAAACAGTTCTGAACGCAGTGTTAGGAGTAGAACCAGTACCTTTTGCATCAGAATATGTGTAATCAAAATTAGCACTAAGCCTTTCAGTTCTCCTTAAATCCAATTTGAACTCTATACCTTTTACAGTACCAAAATCACCATTAATAAATGCATAGTAACGAGTATGAGCCGCATTTTCATTTGCAAATATAGGTCTTAGCTGAACTTGATCTTTTATATCTTTATAAAATCCAGTAATATCAAATGCAAAGCTCTCACCCAATTGTTGACTGAATCCAATTTCATAAGCTGTTGTTCTTTCCGGTCTAATACCATACCCAACAGGTTGGCTTTCAGCAAAACCACCTTTAATAACATCTGAAGCTCTGTTAAAGCCTAAGTAAACATCTCTGAGGCGGGATTGTTGAATGAATTTTCCGTACTGGGCATGAAATACTGTTTTATCAGTTACAGGAAAACTAAAACCAATCCTAGGACTGACTTGTAACAAAGGATCGACCTTAACCATAGATGCAGGATCAATAATTCCATCAGCATCAAATTGAACATTAGACGGATCCTTAAATGTTTCTGTATCAGTACTAATGTAATCAAGTCTAGCACCTAAATTTAGAACCAAATCTTCAAATTCCATTTTATCCTGAATATAGCCAGCAGCAAAAACAGGATGTTTTGGCCCTTCATTAGCGGCATCAGATACATTACCATAAATATCATAACCATAATTATCTAATCTATCATATATACCCCTGGGATCCCCATCGGCAATTGCTTTGTAGCTCTGAGCTATTCCAATTGGTGAAGGTAAACTATATCTTCTCACTGTATAATATTGGTAGTCAACTCCAGCTTTAAACTCATGATTTTTACCAATTTGATAAAGAAGGTTTATTTTACCACCTATAGATTTTGTTCTTTGTTTGCGATACCCATCCCATGGTCTCTCATTTCGATCAAAGTTAATTCCAAATGCACTTAAATCTGATGTAAATTGACCGTCAGATAACAATTCACGACCCACTTGAGCATTAGCAACTGAATCACCATAAAGAGGTATATTATGCTTAAAGATTGGATCCATATTCACATAATAATCATCAAAATAATTAAGAATCACATCATAAAATGCTTTATTATTAAAAACGTGAGTTGCTTTAAAACTTGTCGTTAAAGTGTATTCCTCATTAAAACCAGTACTGTTTTTAGTATTTATCCTTGTCCAATCAAAGTCTAAAAGATCATCAACAACTCCATCATAATACTCTCTTGTTCTATAATTAGAAGATAGCTTGAAAGTAATAGGACTTGCATCCCAAGTAATATTTCCTTGAATTTGATATTGATTAGAGCCATCATTTGGCATAGACCCTTTTGGAATATTAATGTTAAAAGTATCAGGATTTGCTAATTGAGGATCAAAAAGATCTAAAAATTTAAACTCTCTTGTAAATTCAGCTCTAGATCTTTGATAAACGTTGTTACCAGCAACAAAAAATTTAAGACTAGGAAGAATTGGTCCACCAGCAGTTAATACAAGCTCGCTGTGACCATATGTATATCCTCCTAAAAATTCTTTTCCAACACTATTAAAATTATCTGTGATGGCTTCTGCTGTTATTCTATATTTGCTTGATCCAGACTTAGATTGAGTAGAAATGATTCCTCCATTCGCTCCGCCGAATTCAGCAGAGTAACCACCAGTCTGAACTTGTATTTCTTGAATTGCGTTTTGAATCATAGATGTTTGTGACCCACCAAAAACTGGATTGTTCACGAGAACTCCATCTATATAAAATGCAACTGCATCTGACCTACTACCTCTTACAAAAATATCGCCATCCTGGGTTACAATACCACCCTGAGTTCCTACAACAGCATTCACACCTCTAATTGGAAGATTTTCCATATCTTCCGCTCGCATAATACTTGTAGAATTTGTAACATTTTTGTTAATTAAAGGTTTTGGTGCTATTACTGTTACTTGTTCCGTTTCGTACGACTCAGGTGATAAGCTAAAAACAGCTTCTGTAGTTAAATTTACTGATATTTGAATATTTGATATCGTTTGTGATCTATACCCAATAAATTTACCAACCAGCGTATATGTTCCTGGTGGTACATTTAAAAGTAAGAAATCACCACTAATATCAGTTGCTGCACCTAATAGAGTACCTTCTAGAATTATGTTTGCGCCAATTAAAGCTTCGCCAGTTTCTAAATCTGTTACATTACCAACAATTTTGCCGGTCTGTGCAAATGAAATAATCGGAAGACAAACAAACAGAACAAACGTTATTTTTAGCAACCTTGCAATAACCATTGTTTCTCCCTTATATATTGTTACTAAATTATTTATCTCTAACTTCAAGAGGAGCCATCCTATTATAATTAACTGTAGGACTTTCAGCTGGTCCTGTTATGTAAAAATAATGTTCAAAGCCAGGCTCTAAAGTTTCACTAGTGTAAGTTGAAAGAGTATCTGTTCCGCTATCATTAAAAATTATAAAATTCTTTTGTCCTTCAGGAACCCTTAGGCCAGCTACCTCGTTAAAAGCAAATGCTTCAGTAGTTTCTGAAGTTTCATCACTAATATTAAAACATTCAACTTGAATATCAATTGAAGCAAGTTCAGGTGTATCGGAAATAAAATTAAATAAGCGCATCTTAACTGTAGAATCAGTTCCTGGATCTTCATAAAGATAAACGAATCCATTTGTATAACTTAAGTTGCTAAAAGTATTATTAAAATCATTTCCTGGTTCAGAATATCCAGTAAAAATAACGTCAACTTCTTCATATGAAGTAATGGTTAAATCAAGATCAAAAATTGTTTCAGAATTTTCTGTATTCTTCACAATAAAATTTCTTTTACCAGAAACAAGATCAAAATGATTTGTTACTACACCTTTATTTAGCGTAAAACTTTGCTCCCCGTCTATCGTAACTTCAATTGTACTAACGTTATCAGAAAAATTCGCAACCCTAACAGTACTATATGGTAATGGGGTTGGTTCAATGACTGGCTCATCAATACAACTATAAAAACTTGTAATAAATATTAAAATTAAAAAGTATCGCAGAATCATATTATTTACCTCGAATCTTTTTTTTTTTTTGAATTGTTAATTACCAAGAGGTAAATCTTAATAATAAAAAATCACTTTACCCAAATGTTTCTAACATTTGGGTAAAGCAAAAAAGGAATGTTACTTCAAAAGCATCATTTTCTTTGATTCAACAAAATCACCAGCAGTAATAGTATAGAAATAAACACCACTGTTAACTTTTGAACCATTATTATTTAATCCGTCCCAAGTAACTTGGTAAGAACCAGCATTTTGAGTTAAATTAACAATATTAGCAACTTCTCTTCCTAAAACGTCATAAATCACTAATGAAACATCAGCAGCTTTAGTAATACTATAATTGATAACTGTGCTAGGATTAAATGGATTAGGATAATTTTGCCCTAAAGAATGTTTAGAAGGAATAGCATCATTTGTTTTACGAACATCAGTTAAATTGCCAAACCATTTTAAAGCTTCTACTTGAGGAGCAGATTCACTAAAACCATACCAGTAATATGGATCACTTGAATTAAGTGATAGAGCATCATACATTAGAACAGCAATTTTATTACCTGCTGTTAAAGTTCTATGCCATCCTATATTGAACTCTGTTCCATCCATGCCATATCCGAGCATATCAACTTCTACATCAGCTTCAAGATCAGCACCATCAAGATAATTGGCTCCGGTAACTTCATTAAAAGGGTCATACAACATAGAATCTGCTGTTTGTGTACCAAATAAAGTAAACAAAGCACCACCAAGAAGAGATCCTTCAACTGGAGCTACAAGAGATGTAAAACTTGCATCACCATCATTTGCAAGATTGATATCATTATATTCCTTATTAGCACCTAATACATCAAAAATGAATTCACCGGCAACGTGGTCTAAATCTACCCAACCAGATTGAACACCAAACCATTCGTCTCCAATCAACATATAATTTCTTGCTGCATCACCAGCTAACCATGCGCTAACAGCTTCACTGTTAATAGCACTAGGGCCACTATTACTAATTGTAATTTCAACCACATTAGTATAGAAATCTAATAATGCTGCATCAACTGGGCCATATGCCCAAGAATCATGATCAAAATCAAATGCAGCATAAGTGGCAAAATCATCTATACCAAAATAGTAGCTTTGAGGATATCCACTTGGTGAAGCATAACCATTAAAAACGATCAATGTTGGAGCAGTAGCTGCAAATACAGCAAATAAACCACCTGGTCTTACGCTTGATCCGCCATTTACATCTTCAGCATAAATTTGATATGTAATTTCAGAACCAGGAGCTTGAGCTGGGATTTGACCACTATAAACATCACCAGCAGCTGCCATTGCAACATCATTCCATGTAGTTCCGCCATCAATACTCCATTGTAAGTTTGCAACAGCTATACCAGCTGTGCCACCAGAAGGATTATCATCTGTAATTTCTACAGAAATATCAAATGGTCCTTCAAATACACTTGTAGCAATACTATTAGGGGCACCAATTACTGGGGCTCTGTCGCCAGTTAGATCAACAGCAACAGCAAAGTTCCAAACAAATTCTCTGTGCCACCAACCAGCATCAGCAACACCGTCACCATCTACGTCATTTCTTCCGGCTTCATAATATTTCCATCCAGCGTAACCATTTGCAACTGTTCCATAACTATGAGTAATACCTTGAGTAGTACCTTCCCAATCTGGAGCATCGTTAGTTACAACAAGTGCAAAAACTTCTCCAGCTAAAACAGTTGGTTCAAAACCCAATTCAATCATTTCAACCCATTGATAACTAGTTGTGCCTTCTTGAGGTTCTGGAGTTAAAGGCCATCCAAAACCATCATCGCTCCAAAGATCGTAGTCATCATGTTCCCAAGGAGGTGAAGGATGAGCACCTTCTGTCCAATCTACCCAAGCTCCACCGGCATTTTCGCCAAACGGTTCTGAACCATTTTGTCCATCATCCGGATCTGGATATGTACCCATGAATATAGGAGTTGCAACTGCTAACAATTGCTCTTTTGTCCAATTAAGTTTAACTAGCCTAACGCTATAAGTAACTTCAGCATCATCGGCAGTTTGAACATTAAAACCAGCTGCTTTAATGGTAAGATCTGCTGGAGCTTCAAACCATTGCAACATTACATCAGAGCCATAATAAACAAAATTATTGCTTGCAAGCTCTGTACCAAAATCAGTTGCTATGTCAATAGTATCAATAGTACCTTGAACATTACTAAAAACATGCTTTACAGATGAAGTATTCATTGTAGACTGAATAGATTCTTTCAACGTTTTTTTGTTTTTTACAGGTATAATATCTCCGTCGGCCTTAAGTACCTTAAAATCCTGAGCGAGTGAGAAACTAGATGCAAAAACAAGCATCAAAAATAGTGTAGTTAGTTTTTTTAACATTTGTTACTCCTTATAATTATAAAAGATATAGTGAGTTAAATAAAAAAAAATTTTAGGCAACTTATTTTTGTTTGATACGTCTAAACAAAAGCTACCGTTAATAAAAGAACTAGAAATAAAATTACTACTATAAACAAATATAGTCAAGTAGTTAGTTAAAGATTTATGGAGTTACTAGGCGGATTATTACGCCTAATTTTAATTTACTTTTGGAACTTACGACTCCCATCCAAATTTGTCAAGCCATATTATCGAATGGATTTTTTTTTACACCATAATGAAATCTCTCAAAAATCTAACTAAATATTTAGAGAGCATTCAGTTTTTCAACAAACACTGATTTTGGAACAGCACCAATTATAGTATCCTTTACTTCTCCATTTTTTAACAATAATACAGTTGGAATACTTCTTACCCCGTATTTTATTGCTGTTTGCTGATTATCATCAACATCTAATTTTCCAATTTTTATTTTACCATCATACTCAACAGCCAATTCTTCAACTATAGGTGCAATCATTTTACATGGTCCACACCAAGCGGCCCAAAAATCAATCAGTACAGGTAATTCAGAATTCATAACTTCAGTTTCAAAGTTGTCATCGGTAATGTTAATAGGGTTCATTTAATAATTATCTCCTTTCGTTAAATTACATTTTTCCATTTTTTTTGAGAATATCTCGTGCAATAATTGACTTTTGAATTTCATTTGTGCCTTCAAATATTCTATTGATCCTAGAATCACGATAAAATCTTTCTACTGGCAGTTCCTTCGAGTAACCCATGCCACCATGAATTTGAACGGCCAGATCAGCAATAGTATCAAGTGAATCAGAACAATAGAGTTTAACCATTGCGGTTTTACTAGAGATCTTCTTCCCTGCATCATAATCAACTGCCGTTCTATAAACAATCGATTCCATATTATAAATCATTGTAGCCATTTCAGCTAAGTAAAATTGAATTGCTTGAAAATGACTTATTGGTTCATCAAATTGTTCTCTTTCTTTTGCATAGTTTGTAGACATTTCAAGTAATTCTTTTGCAGACCCCAAACAAGCTGCTCCAAGTCCAAGTCTACCGGCATCGAGTGTCTTCATCGCAAGTAGAAATCCTCTACCATCAACTCCAACTAAATTTTCTTCAGGAATCTTTACATTATCAAAAGTAATAGCATTTGTAGAACTACCTTTAATACCCATTTTCTTTTCTGGTGGTCCTGCAAAAAAACCGGGCGTATCAGTCTCAACAATAAATGCGCTTATCCCTTTTTTTGTACGTGCAAATACAGAAACGATGTCAGAAGTGCCGCCATTAGTAATCCAAAGCTTTTCTCCATTCAAGACCCATTGCCCATCAACTATTTCCGCTTTAGTTCTAAGATTAAATGAATCGGACCCAGCTTGCGCTTCAGTCAGACAGAAAGCAGCTAATTTTTCACCATTCGCGAGTGGTGTTAGATATTTTTTCTTTTGTTCTTCAGTTCCACCCAAATAAATCACATTTGCACCAATTGATTGATGTGCACCTATCATAGTTGCAGTCGACATACAACCACGTGCGATCTCCTCTTGGGAAATGCAATAACCAACTTCACCAAATCCTCCACCGCCATACTCTTCTGGAAAAGATATTCCAAGCACACCTAGTTCGCCAAGTTGTTTTATAAGACTATCTGGAATTTTTGCATCATCATCAATTTTGGCTGAAATAGGTTTTATTTCATTATTAGTAAAATCACGAACCATTTCGCGTAACATTTGTTGCTCTTCAGTAAAGCCGAATTCAAACATGTTTTACCTTCTATTTATATGTAGTATATTATTCAATTGGTTTACAAATCGTGTCACCGGTGTAACTAACATTATACTCACCACCATCAACACCAATAACATTACCTGTCATCCAATCAGCACTAGGTTGGCAAAACATTACAATTGCTTTGGCTACTTCTTCAGGAATAGTAAGTTTACCCATTGGATTTTTAGCTTTTGCAGCTTTGAGCATCATTTCATTTCCAGGAATTTTTCTAACAGCAGGAGTATCTGTTACACCAGCCATAATTGCATTTGCAGTTACCTTCATTGAGCCAAGTTCAACAGAAAGTTGCCTAATATGAGCTTCAACTGCAGCTTTTGCTGCTGAGACAGCACCATATGAAGGAATAACCTGTTGTGAACCTGCACTAGTTAATGCAAAAATTCGGGCACCTTTGGCTAATAAATCTCTTTGAACTAAACCTTGTGTCCAATAAACAAGGGAATGTGCCATTACATCTAATGTCATCTCCATTTGCGATTTTGAAATAGAATCATTTGGAGATTTTGTAATGAATGGCTTTAATGATCCAAAAGCTAGGGAATGAATAAGAACATTTATATGTGGGTGCTCTTTTGTGGCAAATCTTTCTTTAATTTCGTCCAAAGTGTCATTTCGTTTAAGTTGATCAGCAGCATTCATATTAAAAAAAATTGCTTTATGGCCCGTTTTCTCAATCTTCTTTATTATAGAAGTAACTTTATGCATTGTGCTTTGTCGATCGAGATGAATACCCAAAATATTATATCCATTCTTTGCAAGTTCAATTGCAGATGCTCCACCGAAACCACTTGATGCACCAAGTATTAAAGCCCATTTTTGTGTCATGTTTTCCTTCTCTTTATATATTGTTTTTGAAAAGTTATGAAAATAAGGTAGTTAAATCAAATTCTAATAATCTCTATCCAATTCGTAATTGTTACATCGTTTGATATGCAATTGATTCTTCACCCAATAAGTTTTGAATATCTTGTAAAAATTTGTCCGAGAGTTTAATTTTATAATTAATAATAAACCTTTTTGAGGTTCCATTAGTTCTAACATAAATTATCACGGGTACATCCCCATCGTTTGCTTCAAGTATCATTTTTAGTTCAGAAATTGTTTCATCGGTGTGTTTTTCTAAATCCATTAATAAGCCAATACTTTTAGTAAGTTTATCTGCAACTTTTGAAAGATCGATTACTTCTTCAGCATGAAGTTTAATAGCATCACCACTACTCTCTAATTTGCCCATTACCATGATTGTAGATTCAGGGACAATCAGCTCACCAAATTCACTAAAAATCTTACCAAACATAATACACTCGCAAGAACCCGAAAAGTCATCTAATTTAAAGAATGCCATATTTCTGCCGGATTTATCCATACGAGTTCTTAAAGATGTTACTACACCACAAGCTCTAACAAAATCAACATTTTTGAACGTATCTGGATCGCCCAATTTTATTGTAGAGAATGAATTATATTCAGCTTCAAATTTTCTTAATGGGTGATCAGATAAATAAAATCCTAGGGCTTCTCTTTCTTTTGCAAGTTGATCTTTATGTGTCCAACTTTCATCCAATAACTCAGGTTCTTCAATTTCAATGCCTTCATCAGCATCACCGAACAAACTTTCTTTTTGATTTAGGTTTGCCGCCTGTACCTTACTCCCAAATGATAATGCGTGCTCAATTGCTACAAAATTTTGAGCCCTATCCCCTTTTACCGAATCAAATGCCCCAGAAAGAACAAGCCCTTCCAATGCTCTCTTATTTACAAGACGTGTATCGGTATGTGAAGTAAAGTCATATATACTTTTAAAATTTCGGCCCAATGCTTGGTGTGCATTTTCAATTTCCTTTACGGCATTGATACCTACGTTTTTAATTGCAGACATTCCAAATACTATTGTTTCGTCTTCAACAGTAAATTTAACAGTTGGTTTGTTAACATCTGGTACCATTACATGAATTTTAAGTTTTCTACAATCATCTAATAATGCTGTAACTTTATCTGCATTTCCAAACTCATTTGAAAGGTTGGCTGCTAAAAATTCTGCAGTATAGTTTGCTTTAAGATAAGCAGTTTGGTAAGCAACAAAACTGTAAGCAACAGAGTGACTTTTATTAAAACCATAATTAGCAAATTTATCAATTACAACAAAAATCTCTTCGGCTATTTTTTTAGGGATTTCATTTTTTACTGCTCCATCAACAAAACGTATTTTTTGTCTACTCATTTCCTCAAGATCTTTTTTCCCCATCGCACGTCGTAAAATATCAGCTTCAGCAAGGGTCATACCAGCAATTTTATTTGCAATTTGGATTACCTGCTCTTGATAAACAATAATACCATAAGTTTCCTTAAGTAAACCCTCGAGCAGAGGATGTAAATACTCAATAGGTTTACGACCATGCTTTCTATCAATAAAATCACCAATAAACTCCATTGGGCCTGGACGGTAAAGTGCATTCATTGCGGAAAGATCGTTAATACTTGTAGGTTTAAGATTTTTTAGGTGTTCTTTCATTGGAGCAGATTCAAACTGAAAGACACCGGTTGTTTGTCCTTTTGATACCATCTCAAAAGTTATTGGGTCATCAATGGGAATATCATCAATTAAAATCTTCTCCCCTCTTGTTTTCTCAATTAAATCAATAGCATCTCTAATAATTGTGAGAGTTCTAAGACCCAAGAAATCCATCTTCAGAATCCCAGCAGAATCAAGCTCCTTCATATTGTACTGGGTAACCATATCACCGTTAGCACCAGCTGAGGCCATAGGAACCAAATCACTAACTTCCCCTGGAGTAATTACAACACCAGCAGCATGCTTAGAGGCATTTCGATTCATCCCTTCCAAAATTTTCCCGTATTTCAGAAGATTTTGAATTGATTCGTCTTTAGAGTCTTTAACCCATTTTAATTCAGGAACCTCTTTCAATGCCTGTTCAATAGTAAAAACTCTTCCAAACTTTGATGGGATCCATTTTGTAATACTATTTACAACAGGAATGGGAATATTAAGCACTCGGCCAACATCTCTTAGAACTGCCTTTGAAGATAACCTGTTAAATGTAACAATTTGGCAAACTGATTTTTCACCATATTTTTCTTTTACATAATCAATAACTTCGCCACGTTGATCATCAGCAAAATCTATATCAATATCGGGCATGGATTTTCTAGATGGGTTCAAAAACCTTTCAAATAGTAAATCATATTTAAGTGGATCAACATTTGTTATACCTAATGAGTAAGCGACAAGACTTCCTGCGGCACTCCCTCTGCCAGGTCCAACCGGAATTCCTTTGAACTTAGCAGCATTAATAAAATCTTGAGTGATAAGAAAATAACCCGAATATCCCATCGTTTTAATAATATCAACTTCGTATTTGAATCTATCTTCAATGTTTTTATTTATCGTTTTAAATCTTTTATCCAATCCTTCGCGCGCTAACAACTCAAAATATTCATCTAAATTCTTTGCTTTTGATTCTTTTGGAATAGGGAAAATGGGGTAATGAAACTTTTCAAAATCTAGACTGACATTAACTTTTTCTTCAATTGCCAAAGTATTTTCAATGGCACCTTTGTAACTTCCAAACATTTCTTTCATTTGTTCAGAAGATTTAAAATAAATCTCATCAGTACTATATCTTAGTTGTCTATAATCTTTAGTACCTGTTTTATCCGAGAGAAGTAGCAGAATATTATGAGCAATTGCATGTTCTTTTTCTATATAGTGAATATCGTTAGTACAAATCATAGGTATTCCCAATTCTTTTGACAATTTGGGAATTCCTTCTAATATGGGTTTGTCTTCCTCCATTCCATGATCTTGTAATTCTAGATAAAAATCGTCTCCAAATATTTCTTGAAGAATTATTGAATTCTCTTTGGCTTTACCATAATCTCCATTTAACAAATGACTTGCAACTGGTCCGGCTAAACAGGCCGAAGTACAGATCAATCCTTCAGATTTTTCTCTTAAAAGATCTAGATCAATTCTTGGTTTGTAGTAAAATCCTTCAGTAAATCCTTGAGTGGTAAGCTTTAATAGATTTTTATAACCAATATCATTTTTAGCAATTAGTATTAGATGGTTATAATGCTTTGATCTTTTTCTACCAACATTCTTTTCACCTCTTTCAAATCTGCTGCCTTCAAAATTGATATATGCTTCAACACCAATTATTGGTTTAATATTGGCTTTTATTGCTTTTTTATAAAACTCAGAAATACCGAACATGACACCATGATCGGTCAAAGCAATAGCATGCATATCATTTTTTTGAGTTGCTGTAATTAGCGAGTCTACCGTACAAGCTGCATCTTGTAAACTATAGTGAGAGTGATTGTGAAGATGAACAAAATCGCACATTTAAATATATATTTCCTTTATTTAGGATTTGCCAGTATGGCCAAAACCACCTGTTCCTCTTTCAGAAGAATTCAAATCATTTGATTCAACGATATTAGCCATAATAACTTCAGCTATAACCATTTGTGCAATTCTATCACCCCGATTAATTACAAAATCTTCATTCCCAAAATTGAAGAGAATAACTTTTACTTCCCCACGATAATCTGAGTCAATAGTACCAGGTGAGTTTAGTATTCCAATTCCATGTTTTGCTGCTAGTCCACTTCTGGGCCGAACTTGTATCTCATATCCTATTGGTATCTCAACAGATAGATTTGTAGGAACAAGAACAACTTTACCGGCTGGAATCAATAATGATTCATCAATTGCAGCTCTAATATCCATCCCAGAGCTTCCTTCAGTTGCATAATGAGGCAATTGAATATCTGAGAATGATTCTGAGATACGTTTTATCAATAAATTTACATTTTTCATCAAATTTGGGCTTAAATAAGGGATAGAATTTTGATTTCGAATTTACAAAATAATAAGTAACTATGTTTATTATTTTTTCTTTAGAACAATATTTAATGTGGTTTGAAGGTCTTTGATCCTAATAATTTTTAAGGAAAACATAGCAACTAAGTAAAGAATAAGTAAACTAAACTTAACTAGATAGTTCAGACTATTGGTAAAGTGGAAATAATAATATATTGTGGAAATACCTATTAATATGGAAAGGACTTTGATTATAATCCCATATTCATAGTCAATTTTGTAATATTTCTGAGAAACATAAAATATTCCAATAGCCATAGCAATATAACTAAGTAGTGTAGATATTGCTCCACCAAGAATACCTATTATCGGAACCAAAATTATATTGCTAACAATATTTAGTAATGCACCAATCCCAGTAATTAATGGCAAGTATTTAGTCTTTTCTTCAAGATAAATGCCTGCAATAAAATTTATATACAGTCCATGAAAAATATAAGCCAATAAGACAATTGGGACGATATATATTCCAATTAAATATTGCTGACCAATTAGCGATCTTCCAGGCAAAAACTCAAAACTGGCAAAATCGTTTATAAATAATGAAAGTACAATCCAAATAAGACTTGTAAAAATTAAAAACAAACTAAGAACTTTTGAAAAGATCTTTTTAGCATTCTCTTCTTTAGCATTTGTTAAGAAGAATGGTTGCCAAGCATAGTGAAACATAGAAACAAAAAGCATCATAAATATGCCAAGTTTGTAGTTTGCTCTGTAAATTCCCAGAGTTGCTTCGTCAGTTAGTTCACGTATTAGTGGAACATCAATTACCTGGACAATCATTGAAGCAAGACTGGCTGGAAGATAAGTTAATCCAAAGAATAGCATTTTTTTAAGATATGGCTTATCAATAGACCATTCTATATTTATATAAATTGTAGGGAGCAAAGCTAAGAATGAAAATAGTGATGCAACAAAATTACTAATGAAAATCGCCTCTATTCCGTAATCGAATCCTAGAATTAAAATAAAATTCAATGAAACATTAATTATAATGTTTATAATTCTGATTGTAGCAAATTTAACAGCTTTCCTCTCTAACCTTAACTCAGAAAATGGAATAAGTGTTGCTGAATCAAGAAATAAAATTCCAATTACATATAGTAGGATATGAGAATAATTGACCAAATCTGCTTGCTCAGCCAACCATGAATGAGTTAGAACTAAAATAAATGAAAAAAATAATGCAGTTATTGTTACAAATAAATATCCAGTAGAAAAAACCTTTTTCTTATCATTCTCATTTACTGTTGCATACTTCATAAAAGCAGCATCCATACCATAGATATAAACGATATTTGCAAATGCTAAAAAGGCATAAATATATGACTGTATACCAAATTCTGTAGGTGAAAAAACATTAGTATAGAATGGAACTAGTATGAATCCTAAAAATCTTCCAACAATAGTGCTGATGCCATAGAGGGCAGTATCTTTGGTGAGCTCTTTAAGTTTTTCTATCATCCAGAAGACTCGTTTAAAAATAATGAACTAGTTTGAGAAATATTTACTAAGCGAATCAATATACATTTGTGGTGGTCTTGTAGGTTTTTTATTTTCAGTTTTAATAAACATATGAGTTGTAAAACCGGTTGAAATCAGTTTTTCATCACTTTCTCTCGTTATAGAATATTCAATATGAACCTTAGCTGAATACAATTCATTAATCTTTGCTTCAACCAATAATACATCATCGTAAAAAGCCGGATTTTTATATTTGAGCCCAGCTTCTATTAAAGGGAGTTGATAACCCTCTTTTTCCAAGCGACTGTAAACTAAGCCAGTTTCTCTGAGCAGCTCAGTTCTGCCAACTTCAAAATACTCTAAATACTTTCCGTTGTATACAAATTGCATCTTATCAGTATCAGCATAGCGAACTCTAATTTTAGTTGTATTGGAAAACATTATTATTCCTCATAAACTCCCATCTTGCCAAATTTATCTATTCGGTTTTGCATCAATTTGTCAGATTTAATTTTCCGTAATGAACCAATTTCTTCTAATAAAACTTTCTTCAGCGTATCACTCATTTTTTTATAATCTGTGTGCGCTCCACCAAGAGGTTCCGGTACAATTCTGTCAATAATATTAAGCTCAAGTAAATCTGGAGCTGTTAATTTTAAGGCTTCCGCAGCTTGCTCTTTATATTCCCAACTTCTCCAAAGAATACTAGAGCATGACTCTGGGCTAATAACTGAATACCATGTATTTTCCAACATTAAAATTCTATCTCCAACACCCATACCTAATGCGCCTCCACTTGCTCCTTCACCTATAACAGCTACAATAACAGGAACTTTCAATCTACTCATTTCAAATAAATTTTTGGCAATTGCTTCAGCTTGTCCCCTCTCTTCGGCTTCAATTCCCGGATAAGCGCCTGGAGTATCTAGTAAAGTAATAATAGGCTTATTAAACTTTTCGGCCAATTTCATTAATCTTAGCGCTTTCCGATAACCTTCTGGATTTGGCATTCCAAAATTTCGTTCCAAATTACTTTTTGTATCTCTTCCTTTTTGGTGTCCAATAATCATTACCTTTTCATCACCCAGCTTAGCGAATCCACCAACAATAGCTTTATCATCTTTGAAATGTCTGTCACCATGTAGTTCTATAAAATTTTCAGTCATTAAATATATATAGTCAAGAGTGTATGGTCTTTCTGAATGCCTGGCTAATTGTACCCTCTGCCATCTTGTAAGATTATCATACACATTCTTCTTCAAGAGGTTCACTTTTTTCTCTAGATTATCAATTTCTTTCTTTATATCTAAGTTATCTTCCAACTTTTTCATTTCTTCAATTTTCTTCTCAAGCTCAAAGATTGGCTTTTCAAACTCTAAAATGTTTTTAGGCATTATTTCCCCGTGTAATGAAATATTTAGCAATAGTTTTACCTACAATTTCTAAATCTAACCATATATTTTGATTTTTTGCATAAAATAAATCTAATCTTCTATTTTCAATTTTGTCTGAATGATCTAAATTATCAATAAACCATAATCCAGTAATTCCCAACTTTCCTAAAAACAAATCATTCTGGTCAGATTTAATTTGGGGACCTACAAAACTCATACTTCCAACTAATACATTTGGAATACGAAGTACAGCCTTTGTAAAAGCTCCTTTTTTAGAAATAAACTTTGAAGTGAGAAATATAAACGGATAGAAAAAAATTATTAAGAATGTTGAAAGTAAAATATCAAATACACGCTTTATAGTTCTGTGTATTAAAAGTGATATATTATATTGCACTTTTAGCAGCGGAACATTTTCAATATGAGTAATATTTGATTTGCCGACCATATAATCTAACTCATTACCAGAAATCATAAAGTTAACATTTTCTCCCTGACATTCAGCTACAGTAGTAAAAACTTTATCGAATTCAATGGAGTCAGAAGAAAATATTACATTATTAATTTCTTTTTCTCTTATTACTTTTCTTAGATTTCCAACTGATCCAATTACTTCTGAATTATCTATCATTTTCCCAATTTCGTTTATGTCATTACCAATCAAACCAATTACTTTATATGGGCTTGAAAGGTTATTGGCCAATTTAGTTGCAAGATCAAGTGCTTTTTGATCAGTCCCGACAATTACTGCATTTGAATGAGATTCCTCACTCAAACCAGTTTTAAGGAAGGTGTATTTTAGTACAATCCTCCATAGAGAAAAAGTTAGTACGGCAAATCCATAAAGTAATAATATAACAGCTCTACTGAACGCATATTGTTTAAGGAAAAATGTTGATGAAGTTATAACAATTAGACCAACAAAGAGTGAAATAGAACTTCTAAGTATGGATAAAGAATTTCTTTTGTAAGCTCCGAACAAAGAAGAAACAATTATTTGAAACATTGATGGTAATAAATAAACCCATGGTTTAAACACCTCTGGAAAACCGGGCCACCTATTATTGCTAGCATAAATATTTTCTGCAAGATAGATTAGAAAATAGAATGCTGTGAAGTCAAATAAAATTCCAATGATGACATATTTATTTACATTCGCAAAAGCAATTAACCTTCGGACTACGATACCAAATTGCAAAATTGCTAAAACAATAATTGAAGTTGAGAAGTGTTTTCTCACAAACAAATGCATCGCATCATAAAATATTTTTGTTTCATCAATTTTACTTCTTTTTGTACTTTCACCTTTGTAATGAATTATTTCAGTGTTACTCACATAATAAACTTTCATTCCATTTTTCTGAACGCGGTAACAAAGATCCAAATCTTCACCGTACATAAAAAAATCAGTGTCAAATCCGCCTATTTTTTCATATGCTTCTCTCGTCAGCATCATGAAAGAACCAGAAACCGCATCAACCTCATATGATTGATCCTCATCTAAATAAGTCAGATTGTATTTTGCAAATAATTTACTCTTTGGAAATAACTTACTAAGACCGATCACTTTTGTCAAAGATACCCATGGACGAGGGAAACTTCGTCTACACGCTAATTGTAAAGATCCATCTGGATTTAGCACCTTGCATCCAGCTAATCCAACATCAGAATGATCTGACAAATACTTCACCATCTTTTCAAAGGTATCTTCTTTAACTAATGTGTCAGGGTTTAAAAGAAGAATAAATTCACCTTTAGCAATCTTTAGTCCTTGATTATTGGCAGCACCAAATCCAACATTAATTTTATTTTCAATTGTAATAACAGAAGGGTATTTCGAATTTACGGAAGCAATGCTTCTATCGTCCGAATTGTTATCAACAACAATAACTTCAGTATTAATATTTTTTGAAGCACGTTGAATTGATTCCAACAAATTTAGAAGGAATTCTTTTACATTATAATTAACAATTATTATAGAAAGATCTATCATCTAGTTTATTTTAATAATCCTAACATTTTTCTAAATCTTAATTTCCAAACTCTAAAAATTGCTTCCCTAACAATTTGCTTTGACATTTTAGATGTTCCAGCAACTCGATCCATAAAAATTATTGATACTTCTTTTAATTTGAATCCTTTGATCCATGCTTTATAATTCATTTCAATTTGAAATGAATAACCATTTGATTTCATTTGATCTAAATCAATCTCTTCAAGAACTTTTCTCTTGAAGCACTTAAATCCACCAGTACTATCTTTAAGTGGCAGACCAGTAATTATTTTTGTGTAGTAATTTGCAAAATAGCTGAGTAGTAATCTACGCATCGGCCAGTTAATAACATTAACACCTTGAATATATCTACTACCAATTATTAAATCATATTCATCAATATATTTTTTAAAGTTCTCAATCTCTCTTGGGTCATGGGAATAATCGGCATCCATCTGAAAAGCAACATCATATCCATTCTTCAACATATATCTGTAACCAGCTACATAAGCAGTACCTAATCCCAGTTTACCCTCTCTTGCAATTAGTTTTACTCTTGGGTTTGTTTCCCCAAATGTTTTAACATAATCCCCTGTCCCATCCGGTGAATTATCATCAACAATTAATATATCAAGATCATCATAGAGTTCTAAAAGTTCTGGAACTAATTTTTTAATATTATTTAGTTCATCATAAGTTGGTATAATTACTATCGATTTCACTCAAAATGTCCTTTTCCAAAAATTACTACAAAAATTGTTCTAAATAAAATTTTAAAATCCATCCTCAATGACATATTCTCAATATAAAATAAATCGTATCTCAATTTAGCGTTTACGTCCTCAATCGATTCATCATATTTATGTTTAACTTGTGCCCATCCAGTTACACCCGGACGAACTTTCAGTCTTCGTTTATAAAGCGGAATTTCTTTTGATAATTTCTCTACAAAATAAGGCCGTTCAGGTCTGGGTCCAACTAAACTCATCTCACCTTTAAGTACGTTAAACATTTGTGGAATCTCATCAATCCTAACTTTTCTAATAAATTTGCCAATATTAGTAATTCGGGTGTCACCTTTAGTTGACCAAACCGGACCAGATTTCTTTTCCGCATCTTGTACCATAGATCGAAATTTATAAACATTAAAATCTTTACCATTTTGCCCTGTTCTATTTTGTTTAAATATGATAGGTCCTTTGCTATCCAATTTTATCACAATTGAAACAATAAACGTAATCGGAAACGTGACAATCAGAACTAAAAATGAGAGTAAAACATCTAAAACTCGTTTAACTTTTTTTTCCCACTCAGGCATAAGTTGGGGCATAATGTCAATAAGAGGAAAACCATAAATTTGCATAGTTCTTGCTTGACCACTTATAATTTCATATAGGTCTGGAACTATTTTTAGATTTACTTTTTCATCTTCACACTTACTTATTACTTCAATCAGAATATCATCTTCATGTTTCTCAAGTGCTAATATTAATTCCTCAGCATTAACTTTTTGAATTACTTTCTCAACATTATGTACACTATCCAGAACTTCAACTCCATCAAATTTTTTACCTATATTTTTTTCTTTAACTGCAACATATGCTGCCACATCCAGACCCAAACCTCTATACTTTTTTAACGTTCTATGAATATCCATAGCCTTGGCATTATAACCAACGATAACAACATTTCGTCTACCTACACCCTCAATTAATAACTTCCTCTGAAGACTTCTAACAAATAGACGACCAAAGCCAATCAAAAATAAAAATATGCCCCAATAAAAAAAGATTAAAAACCTATTTGCAGCTTGTACCCCATGAGCAACATCATCAGAAAATATTAATGTAAATAGAACAAATATCCCTATAAAACTTGCTTTAAATAAAGTAGTTAGTTCATCAAATCTTGAACTAGCAAACCATGTTCTATACATTCCAACAAAAGTGAAAATCAATAACCAATAAAAATAGATTATTATCATGCTCAAAAAGAAATCTGGGGAAGTAAATATTTCGAATAGTCCAGATTGCACTCTTACATAATAATATATAAGCCAGGTAATATTGATAGTTAAAAAATCAATCCCAACTACAAATAATTTTTCTAATTTTTTATTCACACTTTTTAAAAATTAATTAAGAAACATTTTAGAAATTTTTTCACCAATTGCTAATGATGCTGTTGCTGCGGGCGAAGGAGCATTGCAAACGTGTAAAACTCTTTTAGTTTTTTGAAAATTAAAATCATCTAATAAATTACCATTAATATCACAAGCTTGTGCTCTAACTCCGGCACCTCCTGGTTCAAGATCTTCCTTAGAAATAGAAGGTATCAATTTTTGCAACGAATTTGTAAAAGCATTTTTATTAAAGGATCTGTAAAATTCACCCATCCCGGTTTTCCAATACTTTAGCATAACTTTTTGAAATCCAGGCCACGTGAAGGTTTCCCAAGCATCCTTAGAATCAAAACTGTATTTTGTATATCCTTCCCTTTTAAAAGACAATACTGCATTTGGTCCTGCTTCTATTTCACCATTTATTTTTTTTGTAAAATGAACTCCCAAAAACGGGAATGATGGATCGGGAACAGGATAAATTAAATTATTTACTAAGAACCTTTTTTCATTTTTTAGTTTAAAGTACTCACCTCTAAAAGGAATAATTCTTAAATCTAAATTACTACTAGATTTCCTGGCAACTCTATCAGATTGTAAACCCGAGCAACTGATTACATAGTCTGAACAATAATTATTATCATTTGTTTCAACTACAACACTATCAGTTTTCTCTATTATATCAGTTACCTCCGAACTAAAATTAATTTTACAATCGTAAAATTCAACTACCTCAGCATACTTTTCTAAAACTTCCTTAAAGTCAATAATTCCTGTTGATGGCACTAAAATTGCTTTTTTACCATTTACATAGGGTTCATGAACTTTTATTTCATCACCATTAAGAATCTTAATGTCTTTTAATCCATTTTCCAGCCCCCGATTATAAAGCTGGTGCAGTCTTTCTTCTTCACTTGAATCTGTCGCAATAATTAGTTTTCCACAAATATCGAAATGAATTTGATTTGAATTGCAGAAATCAATAAGCAAATTATAACCGCGTTTACAGTTTTCAGACTTGGCGCTCCCCGGCTTGTAATATATTCCAGAATGAATAACTCCACTATTATTTCCAGTTTGATGAGCACCTAATCTATTTTCTTTCTCCAAAATCAATATTCGAAGTTTCGAATCTGATTTTAACAAATTCAGAGCAGTTGCTAAACCAACTATTCCCGCACCAATAATTATAAAGTTATAGTTGTCCAAATGTTTTAACATATTTCAAGAATTTAGCTAAAATAATGGTTTTGAGAATTTTGGAATATACAAGTCTTAAATATAATATTTTACAGAAGAAATTATTGTAAAAGAATAGATTTAGATTGCAAATATATTTAAAAATAAAAACCCAACAATTTTTAAAAAGTTGGGCTTAATTTTAAATGATGAAAAACCTTATACTTTTTTGATCACCTTTGCAGGGACACCAGCAACAACTGTGTTAGGTGGAACATCTTTAGTAACAACTGCACCAGCGCCGACAATTGAGTTTTCTCCAATTGTGATTCCACACATAATAGTTGAGGAAGAGCCAATTGAAGCACCTTTTTCAACAAAAGTTTCAACTAATTCCCAGTCCTCTTCAGTTTGCATACTGCCATCGGGATTGACTGATCTAGGATATTTATCGTTAATAAAAGTAACATTATGACCTACGAATACACCATCACCAACATGAACTCCTTCGCAAATGAACGTATGAGAAGAAATTTTACAATTCTTGCCAATGGTAGCTCCTTTTTGTATCTCAACAAAAGTACCAATTTTTGTATCATCATCAATTGAGCAACCATAAAGATTTACAAAATCAAAAATCTTTACATCTTTTCCTAATTTAACATTATTAATATTTTTCTTATCCATATAAATTCCGATTAAATTTTCAAGAAAACTAAACTAATTCAGGTGTGTTTAGTTCAATTAATTTTCCTTTATTCTTAATTGATTTTTCACTTGCTTCAAGAATCTTAACAACTTCAAGGCCATCTTTTCCACTTGTTTTAGGATCTCTGTTTTCATTAATTGCATTAATAAATTCAGCAGCTCCTAAAGATAAAGCCTCAGTAGCTTGAATCTTTGGTGAGTGCATATCACCCATTCTATACTGAACTAAAGCCTCATGAATTTTTTCCTTACTGGAAATTTCTACACCTGCATCATAAATTTTAATTTTCTCAAAGTTTTCCATATCATCAAATACTAACATTTTTTTATCACCACCAACCAACATTTTTCTAATTTTAACCGGTGATGTCCAGTTAACATGGAAGTGTGCAAAACAATTATTTTCGAAATAAACAGATAAATGTGCAACATTTTCATGATCGTAATAGTTGGCAATTCCATGTGCTGAAACTGCAGCAACTTTTTCATGAGGCATTAAATAATGCATAATAGAGAGATCGTGTGGAGCTAAATCCCAAATTACATTTACATCATGTTGAAACAAACCGAGGTTTATTCTGACTGAATCAAAATATTTTATATCACCAATCTCACCTGAATCAACTAAATCTCTCATTTTTTGAACTGCACCAGTATAAATAAATGTATGATCAACAAATATTTTTAGATTTTTTTGTTCTGCCAAATTAATTAATTCAGTTGCTTCCTGCGAGGTTGCCGTAAATGGTTTTTCAACCCAAATATGTTTACCAGAATCTAGTGCCATTTTTGCAAATTTAAAATGTGTATCAACTGGCGTGGCAATAGCAACAATGCTAATGTCTTTTTTTAACATCTCGTTGTAATCTTTGAGAAGTTCTGCTGAAGGGAATCTACTTTTAATAAAGTTGAGTCTATCATCACTCAAATCACAACCATAAACTTTATCTACTTCAGGGTGACCCATAAAATTACGAATTAAATTTGGGCCCCAATAACCTAAGCCTATAATGCCAACTTTCATATTATTACCTCTATATATTCAGTATTAAAATTATTCAAAAAAATTATGAATTGCGTCCGAAACCAATTTCAACTGTTCGTCCGTTAGTTCTGCATACATTGGTAAAGATAATCCTTGCTCTGCCAATTCTTCTGTAACTGGAAAATCTCCTTTATTATAACCCAAGCCTTCAAAACATTTTTGCTCGTGTAATGGTACTGGATAATGTAAACCACTGGCTATTTCATTTTCACCAAGAAATTTTTGTAAGTCGTCTCTCCTTTTGGTTCTTTCTTCGCCATCTCTAGCTTTTACTTGAATTACAAATAGATGATATACATGTTTAGCATAATCCATTTCAACTGGTACTTTAATCTCAGCAATATCCGAAAGAAGCTCTCTATATTTTTGAGCCACTCTTCTGCGTCCTTCAGTCCATTTATCTAAATGTCTTAATTTAACACCAAGTACAGCTCCTTGAATACCTTCCATTCTATAATTATGACCATAGATTTCATGGTTATATTTTTCTTTTCCACCGTGATCTCTTATCATTCTGGCTTTGGCAGCTAATTCTTCATTATTTGTAGTAACAGCACCGCCTTCACCATAAGCTCCGAGATTTTTTCCTGGATAAAAACTATATGAGGCGATATCTGAAAGACCACCAATTCTTTTGCCTTTATACTCAGCAAAATGTGCTTGAGCTGCATCTTCCAATAAAAACAAATTATGTTTTTTTGCAATTTCAGCAAGCGGATCCATGTCAGCAGGTTGACCATATAAATGTACGGCAACTATAGCTTTTGTTTTTGGTGTAATTGCTGCTTCAACTTTTGCCGGATCTATATTATAGCTTTCTGGGTGGCAGTCAACAAAAACTGGAGTTGCACCACATAATGTTGCTCCCCAAGCGGTTGCAATAAATGTATTTGCTGGGATTATCACTTCATCACCGGCACCAATCCCTAAAGCCCAAATGGCAACATGGTTACCATCTGTACCAGAGCTTAATGCTACACAATTTTTGGTGTTATGTTCTTTAGCAAAATTATCTTCAAAATTAAGTACTGGCTTACCCATAACATATGCGGTATTTTCTAAAACATTATGAATTTCTGGCAATACTTCATCTTTAATACTATGATATTGTGCTTTAAGATCGAGAAAAGGGACTTTCATAAAACTGGCCTCCAATAAGAGTAAATTAATTTAACTTTTATATATCAATTAGTAGAAATCATTTACAAAAACCAAATAAAAAATGGTAATAATTTCAGTTTATTTTAGAAATATGATTTAAAACAATACATAATTTCAATTAACCGTGCAATTAATTAGTCTGATTACAGCTAAAAATTTAACTTTATTGTTATTGTCGGAAGTTTATGTGAGATTTTGAGACAGTTTTAGAAAAATATTTTGTCAGTAGTATTCAAAATGTCATTCCATTTGTAAATCTTTTGTTTCTTATATAAAATTTGTTTTTACCTCAATAACACCATTTTTTTAGTTTCGGTATAATTATTTGAAGATAATTTATAAAAATAAACTCCACTTGATAAATTACTTCCATCAAACTCAACTTGATAATAACCGGGATTTTGTTTTTGGTTTAGAAGAGTTTCAACTTCTTTGCCCAAGATATCATAGACTTTTAATTGAACAAATGCTCCCTCTGCTCCGCCTGGATGAGAATTTGGAATTTGGTAATTAATTACAGTTGTGGGATTAAATGGGTTAGGGTAGTTTTGTGATAGTTTGAAATCTATATGAAAATTATCATTCAGTTTTACGTCAGTTATTCTCTCATAATTTCCAAGACTATCAGACTTAATTAAAAATATACAATTGCTATAAGGCCAAAAGGATCTAGTAGTACCCAAAAAAAGTATGCTACCGTCCATAAGTTGAGTTGCATCAGATCCAAAATCATCACCTTCCCATCCAATTGTATTTTGCCACACCAAATTTCCAAATTTATCTAATTTAATTTCAATTGCATCCGAATAAGTTCCTGAACCCCATACCGAACCATACGCAGATACAACATAACCAGAATCGCTTATTTTACGAATTGATTTGCCATACCCGCGCATCAAGACACTAGAACTTATTGAATCACCTTTGGAATTAATTTCTAAGAAATAAACATTCCTAGTTTTGACACCGGCAATTAAATAACCACCATTATTTGAATTGGTTATTCCATATCCAACACCATCAAAATTATATCGTCTAATCCATTCAAAAACCCCTTGTTCGTTCGTTTTAACAGCTGTTATTACATGAAAATTATATTCCTCATTTTTACTTTTACCTACAAGCACAAATCCACCGTCTATTGTTGAAACAAATGAATAACATTGTTCTGTCCTTTTATCGCCGTAGGTATTTGATGATATAGTTTTTCCATTCTGATCTGTAATTAGCATCCAAAAATCATAATTATCTCCTTGCGTAGTTGAGCCGACAGCAATCAAATTACCATTGTCTAATACTTTCCCATCTCGAATAGAACAAGCATAACCAATCTGATATGTATAGTCCCATACTATATTCAATGATGAATCTAGTTTAGTGATTCTTCCAAATAACTCTCTGGGCCAAGTAAATCCAAACGCGATTAAACTTTTGTCCTCCAATTCAACAATTGTAACAATACTGGAACTGTCTAATAATTTTTCTGAAATAATATACCCTTCACTACTAATTTTCAAAATTAATCCACTTCCATCTTTCTGACCACAAATATAAAATTCAGAATTACCTGATTCTATTATGCGAATAGCTGAATAATTACTTTCGTCCGATTTATAAACTTGTGACCATTTATTTTGACCATTTATTAATATTGGGGTGATGAAAAGGAAAAACCCCAGAAAGTGACCATAAGGAATAACTAAATTTCTTTTCATCTTAGTAAGACCATCTTTTTTGTTTCAACAAAACTATCGGTAGATAGCCTATAAAAATAAACTCCACTGGGTAAGTTGCTTGCATTAAACTCAACTTGGTAATTGCCAGCACCTTGTTTTTTATTTACAAGTGTTACTACTTCTTTGCCTAGAATATCATAAATTATTAGTTGGACTAATGCTTCTTCGACTCCGCTCGGAATGACCTTGTTTGGAATTTGATATTTTATAACAGTACTTGGATTAAATGGATTTGGATAGTTTTGGGAGAGATGAAATTTATTTGTCATTTGTTCTTCAATTTCTTCTATGGAAGTAACTAATGGTAGGCTACTTCTAAACACACCTCCATTGAAAGGTTCCCACATTCCATCATAAGCTGATATATAAAAATATCCATCGCTGTCAATAATGAAGGAATGAGTATATTTATTTGTAAGTCCATCACTACCCATATTTTTCCAGCTTTTACCTTCATTTTCAGAATAGGTTGCTCCAAATCTTTTATATCCTGAATAGATTATATCATTAATACTAATCAGATTAACAAATTTATCTCCACTGTAAAAAACTTCTTCCCAAACGTATCCGCCGTCAGATGATTTTAATATTCTACTATCATCTCCCCCTTCGTCTCTATATATAACAAAATTACCGTTTGATAAAAGAACTCCTGAAGTTATCGCAAGATTATTTTCAAGATCTGAAACAATCCATGTTTTTCCGGAATCTACTGACTTACCAATTTTGGGATTCGTGTAATCTTCTTCAAAGATCGTGAATTCATTATTATATCCACTGAAAAAATCATCAACATTTATTCCACTCGATATTACAGTTTCCCATTCTTCACCTTTATCCGCAGAACGATATAGTACCGAACCAGATGAATAGTATATATTGTCATAACAATCGGAAAACATTTTCAATGAAGAACCTGCTTTATGCAATATCTGTTCCCAATGTATACCCATATCAATTGACGTATGAATTGAATGATCAGTAGAAATATAATATTGCCCATCATTTGTAGCAAAGAGAGATTTAATCTGTTCATCATCATAATAACTTGTCATCCATGTATTACCTTTGTCATCGGAGAGATATAATCCATGACTATTCTGTGAGAGGATAAGAGAAAATTTTCTATCCGTGAATAAGCTGGAATGAACCATAAAAAGTTTAGGATTTTCGAAATTCGGAAGAAAATTTTCACCTCCGAAAGAAATAACAGCGCCATCAGAGGCGGCGGCAAATAATCTTCCATCGGAAGTAGCTGTTAATGATCTCGTATCAAAAAAATTAATGTTGGACCATGTAGAACCTTTGTCGTCTGAGAAATAAATGACACCATGTTCAGTCGAAACAAAAATACCACTCGATTTATTAAATGCACAAGCTGTTATCTTGCCTAACAATGCTTGAGTAAGAGATGACCAACTGGAATCAGAAGAAGTAAAGATCGATAAAGAATCAGAAGAACAATAATAATATTGCGCATCCAACTCAAAAGAATAAATGTAATCTTTGAACTGTGGCATCAACTGCCAAGTTGCTGCACTATCAGCTGAGAAATATACCAGAATATTTTCCAAATCAAAAGTTTCTTCATTGCATGTCAGATATAATAACTCACCAGATGAATAAATAGTTGGGAAGGATCTATTCAGATTAAAATCTAATGTATCCCAATTTTCCCCTTCATCGTTTGAAATGAAAAAGTCAAAATTGGTATATGATGATGCAACAACTAAAATAGAGTCTTTAAATAAAGTAAAACTATGAAACTCATCTAACTCAATTTTTTCTTTGTTTAAATCTGTTTTTGAATATTTAAATAATGAATTAAACCAGTTTTCGTGATGCACAAAAATATTTGATCTACTTATTTCAATATTTTTTATTGTCCCAATTTCAAGATCTTCTCCCAAAATATCCCATGAATCTTGACCATAAGATTTCATTCTAAAGGTGGAATAAGAATGATTGCCGATAAAAATATTACCAACTTTATCAGATTTTAAGATGGAAATATTATATCCAGGTGGTCCATATAGTGGAATCCAAGTTTGTCCAAAAAAGTTGAAAGGTAGAAACATCCAAAAACTTAAAAAACAGAAAAGAAATAATTTCATAATATTTCCCCATAGACTATTCAATAACGACATCTTTTTAGTTTCAACAAACCTATTAACAGACACCCCTAAGAACTTAATATAATTAGATTCTAATATATCATTATAAATATAAGGTATAATTATTATTCAAATTTATAACATTAGGATGGATTACTTCTCAATAGATTGGAGTAATAAGTTTAATTTATTTGCATTTTCTGATCTGCTAAATTTATGAATTGAATACTCCCTAGCATTTAATCCCATATTATTAAGGTTACCTTTCTCTAGAAGTGATGATAATGCCTTCTGCAACTCTTTTGGATTCTGTGGCTCAACAATTACTCCACCATTACTTTCCTTGAATATATTAACTATCTCATTATTATTTATAGTAGATAAAACAACAGGAAGACCGGCTGCCCAACTCTCAAAACATTTTACCGGCAAATTTCCTCCTGTATCATTTTTAATAAATTTACGAGGAATTACACTAATGTCACAAGCTGGTAGTAGATTAGCAATTTCATCTGACGAAATTGAATCGAGACTGGTAATAAATATCTGATTTTTTAGTTTATTGATAAAGGTATCTTTATTCAACCCATCACCGATGGCTAGAAAATGAAAATTATCTTTTTCTTCATTCATCAATTTCAAAGATTCGCCTAAAGTTTCAATGTCATTCATCCCATAGTTAAATGAACCGAAGTACACTATAATTTTTTTATCTAGCGGAAGATTATATAATTTTTTTGTCTCAAGTATTTCTTCATTCTTGATTGGTTTTATCAAGGAATAATCAGCACCATTATAAACAATCGTGATTATTTCTGGAATTAATCCTTTTTTTATTAAATTCTGTTTATCACCCTCTGCTGTTACGGTTATACAATTCGATTGATTTAATATAAATTTTTCAATTCGTTTAAGGACACCTATGTTAAAACCACTCTTTAATATTCCTAGTTCAACTCCAATATCTGGCCAAATGTCTCTAATATCTAAAATGAATTTTGTTTTCTTAATTTTTGATAGAACTGCAGCAGCTAGGGCAGTAATTAAAGGTGGTGAAGATGAAATAATCACTGTTGGTTTAAATGAATTTAAAAGCGCGTAAATAAAGGAAAATAATGAGTATGAGATATATGAAATCATTCTGCCAAACACTGAGTTACTATTAGTATACAAAATTGGAAGATAAGTAATATTATTTATATGATATATTTTAAATAATTTTTCAAATCCTTCATAAAGTTTCCCCCCAGGGTAATTTGGTCGAGGTGATATTATTTTTACATCATAGCCACCTCGTATAAGTGCATCAACAAAATATTTTATTCTTAATGGGGCCGCACCAGTTTCTGGTGGATAGAAATGAGTAAAAATTAATATTCGCATTTTCTAATTATTTTTTAGGACCGGACAATAGAACAACTATTTGCCAAGATTGATATTTAAGCCATGGTAGTTGTAAGATTATTTTATCAACTTTTTCTAAAAATTTAAGGATATTCTCAAAATTCTTTAATTTTCTAAAGGGAACAGCAAGTAACGTTAACAAATGGAAATACTTTACTTCAACTTTTTCAAAATAATTTGATAATAGCTTTATATCGGTATTTATAAAAGGATGTTCATCTTTCGTTCTCTGGGAAGGAGTAAATGCTCGATAAGCGTTAATAAAAATATTGTGACCAAGTGGTTCAATAAATACAGCACTTCCAGTTTTTTTTAGAACTCTAGTGATTTCAGAAAAAGCAGAATCCAACTTAAGATGGTGTAGAATACTGCTCCCGGAAATAAAATCAAAACTATTACTATCGAAATTCATATTTTCCACATTCATAACCTCAAAAATGCATTTCTCCTCTTCTATTTCTTTCTTATATAATTCCTTAACATGCTCAATTGCTACTTCGCTTATATCAATACCACAGACTACATTTTCTTCAGACATAAGTTCAGTTAAATGATTACCCTTGCCACAACCAATTTCCAAATATTTGCCAATTTTGGAATTATTTTGAATTATTCTTTTGAATAATTCTCTAGATTTTTTTTCAATAGTGTAGAACTTCCACGAACTCTCTCTAACTTCATGCGTAAACCTTTCGTTATGGAAATCTTTTTCATTTTTAATTCTATTCATAATAAACCTATAACAATAAATTTAGATAGGAAAGATAGAAAAGAGAGGTGGAAGTTAAAAGTAATTTAAATTGAGAGAGAAATTGTGAATTCGTTCCAATATAATATATTGAATAAAAATAAGAGTTCTAACCATAGAGAATTGAGCTCAATCTAACATCAAGTTTGGTTCTGCAGAATGTTTATTTTTCAATATGATAATTTTATAACATAAAAAAAACATCATATATTAAGTGTTTCTTGGTATAGCATTTTGTACTTTTCAATAAGATCCTCCCAAATCATATCCGTGACAACTTTATCATAGCCAGCCTTCGATATTGATAGTCTTAGTTCCTTATCTCTCATAAGTCTTATTAATTTCTCTTTAAATTCCACCGAATCTATTGCAAAAAGCGCTTCTTTTTCTTCTTCCAACCAGCTATAAATTCCTGTATATCGTTTACCAATAATTGCACATCCTGAAGCGGCAGCTTCTAAGTATACGAGACCGAATGTTTCATCATTGCTTGGCAGAACAAAAATGTCAGCATTTTTTAGCTCTTCAAGAGTTTCTTTTCTTGATATTTTACCTAAAAAAATAATATTATCACATCCCTTTGCCGAATCTTTTAGCTGAGCTTCAAGAATTCCTTCTCCAATTATAATAAGTTGCCAATCCGGTGAATTTATCTTCTTAAAAGCACTTATAACCCAATTAATATTTTTTCTTGCAATAAAATTACTAACACAGATAATTATGTTAGAACTTTTCTCATTATATTCTGTGATATATTTTCTTTCAATTCCATGTGGAAATCTTAAATAATTTAATTTCTTATTCTTCAAATATTTTTCAGTTAAATAATTGTGTATTATTATACTATCGGCACCCCTTAACACCTTTTGGAACATTTTAAATAAATATGAGTTTTTCGGAAGTGTGTTCATCTTCTTAAGATCCCCATTCCGCATGATTACAATTAATGGGATTTTGAATTTCTTTTTTAATTCAAGGCCCATATATCCATCTGGCATTAAATAATGAGCTACTATTAAGTCAATGTTATTAGCTTCATTAATTCTTTTTCTATTAAGGAGCAAAAATGATTTTAACAATAAATACGAATATTTTAACTTCGGTAAACGGATATATCTAATTGACTTAATGATATGGCCTTGGCTAGAAAAGATATTAGGTAATTTAGCAATGGCCTTTAATCGTCCCTTAAAAAAAAGAAAGTCGAAAAGAATCTCTTTGGGGAACCAAATATCAATATTATAACTGGAAGTGTCTTTTAATTGTTTACAAATTCGCAAAATTATGTCATTATCAACAATCCCCGGTACTGGAATATTTCTTGCAATATATAGTATATTCATATTTTTGTAAATAAATAGATTTTATTGTCAAAAATTTGATTTGCAAATTTCTTTAATTTCTCTTAATCTCTAATTAGTTTAAAATAATAGATAATTTAACTCAAATTAAATTTTATCTTTCTAAATTTCTGAGAATTGATTTGAGTCCTACAGTTTGCTCTTTCAATAAATCCTTCACAGTAATATTCTCTTTATTATTTTCCTGCCAAGTATATATCCAGATTCCATCAACCTTTTGATTTAATAGAAAATTGGTCAAAACAGTGTAAAAATCATTAGAGAGAGCATGCACATACTTTTTATTGATAAAGCCTCTAATTACTGGCATTATTCCAGGTTGCTTAATATTAGAGGAAGCAAACTCATATCTAATATCATTTAATATTTTTCCCCAATATTTGGTATCTAGTTGATAAAAATCTGGCATGAGAACATCATATGTTCCATTTTTAAATATTGTATATCTTTGACCATCTAATTTATACGTTCTACCATCTCTATTATAGGTTAATCCATCTTTGGATTGACGTGATTTGGGATGCTGATGTAAATCATCACAATCAAATGCACCCGTTTTAATATGATGGTAGTTAAATAATATTTTATCTCTAATACTATTAAATTCAATTTTATTTCTAATAAATTCGTATTCGGTCTCAAAAATTATTCGGGCCATTTCTTCTATCACTTGTATATCATGGTTTGCCACTATTGGTTCGTCATCTAAATACCAGCCTAATAGAGGTCGAGAAGAAGGCGATAAAAGAATATCAATTAACATAGAATCGTTGGTGCTAAATTTCTTCACAATGTCATATTCTTTTTGAAGTACATCAAATACATATTGCTTAAACAACACTTTATCTAATGACCTGTCAATACCTTCGTCATTTCTCGGTTTAGTTGAGACTGCTGGAATAATAAAGGGCTGATAGAGAGTTGGTGTCAATACCTGAACTGTAGCACGATGATTTTCATTTTTTGTCAGTTCGTAAATATCTTCCATGTAATTAAGGAAGAATCCGCTAAAATCCCAGTTGGGGAAATTTTTCCGATCCCACGATCGATAAGCAATAAGTGAATTAATACTATTGTTTTCGGAACCTGGGTTTTCATTTTTTACTAATGATAGTAAATCCTTTTTAACTTCGTCAACTCTACCAGTCCGATACCCTTTTGTACCTACAGGAGCTTGAAGACCATACAATCCTTTAATAAATTTTTTATTATCAAGTTTTACCAATTCTTGAGCTAACCCAAAAGAAGGAAATAGTAAGTAGTAACTTAAAAAAACAATGTAAATCCTCAATGTTCCTCCCAGTTTTATTAAAGTTTATTAGGTCAATAATTCAAATATCCTATGACACTAATCAAAAATTAAGATTCTTAGTTGCTTTTCTAAATATAATACTAACAATAATAAAAGTGATAATTCCCGACACTGAATTACCTATTGCAGCACCATAAATACTAAAATTCTTAATCATAAAGAACAAAATTATAGCAGTAATTGGAAGAGAAATTAATCCACTTAAGAAATTATCCCGAATTTTTCCTAATCCAATTAGAGCACCTGATTTAAGATAATATAAACTCCTGAAGTACCATCCAACAATTAATATAAGAAAAAATGGAATTGCCATATCATATTTTCCGGCAAACATAATTCGTATAAATAATGGGACAAAAATTCCAGCCAAAAACACACCAATTGTTGAAATTAATATGAGAATTTTATTATACTTATTGAAGACCCTCCTCCATTCCTTTAAGTTATCAGATTTTTCACTAAAGTATGGAATGGAAATCTGTTGAATCGACATTGGAATTAGTCTTAAAATAAGTACAAAATTTAGTGCTAATGCATACTGCCCGTATAGATCAAGATCTAATAACATGTAGTTAATAATTAGAATGTCTAGATTCAGGTTTACTTGGTTTACAATGTTAGCCAATACAGTAAATTTTGCAAATTTCCAATGATGAACAATCAATTTACTATTGAAGTTTAGTTTTATATACTTTAGGAACGGTATCAACAAAAAAATAGTACTCAAGAAAAATGAAATGGAATACCCAATTGCATAACCCGCAAGACCAATGATATATGACAAAATAATAATAACAAACATTCCAAAAAACTTGGTAATCACTTGAATCTTGGCAAGTTTACTGAATTCCTTTGATGATTGAAAAAATGAAATTAATATTTGATTAAGAGAAAGTGGAACTAAACCTAAGAAATAAATAGGAGCTAGGTTGTTAACAGTAGTATCGTTTGAGAGCAACTTATAATGAGATAGTACAAATAATAATAGATAAACTGCTATTGAAGTAAATGTTACGAGAGATAATGCGTTAGAAAGATATTCAAATTTATTTAGTTTGTATTTAATATCAGAACAAATTTTTAAAGTAGAGATATTAAATCCAAGAACAGAAACTATTATGAAAACTACTGATAGAGTTTGAAGTGTTTTTATTCTGCCAATGTCCGCAGGTAAGAGAAGATACGCCAAAATTAATTGTGTAACAAAAACAATGATTGCTCCTAATGAATTTGCTGAAAATAGATGGAAAAATCCTTTTTTTTGTACATCTTTTAAGAACGGAGTAATAGTTTTTAGCATTTGAAGCAGAAAATTTTGTGTAAAAAAGTTATTAATGATTGCACAGACAAATAAAATATTTTTTGTTTAATTATATATTTATATATTCTATTTAAGGTTAGAGGTAAAAACTATATCATTTTCTCTCATCAATATAATAATACTAAATGAGAATTTTCTTTTTAAAATTGGCTAAAAAAATAACTTTGAACCTCATTAATTTGTATTATTACCTATCCAAAAATAAAATATATTTAATATGAAAAAAGTTTTAGTTACCGGTGCTGCTGGTTATATAGGCAGTGTATTAGTTAAACAATTGCTAGATAAAGGATATTTCGTTAGGGGATTAGATGCTTTATTCTTTGGTGGTGAATCACTACTTAGCATTTACAACCATGATAATTTTGAATTTATTAAGGGAGATATTAGAGACTCCGATACTATTAGTAATGCATTAATTGGAATAGATGAAGTTATCCATTTAGCTGCAATTGTGGGAGATCCTGCATGTTCGAAACAACCTGAGTTGGCAGAAGAAATTAACTGGGAAGCATCAAAAAATTTATTTGATGCTTGTAATGAGATTGAAAATGTTAATCAATTTATATTTGCGTCTACATGCAGCAATTATGGAAAAATGAAAAATGAAAATTTTGTAACTGAAGAATCTGAGTTATCACCTGTATCATTATATGCACAACTAAAAGTCAAATTTGAAGAATATATATTGGAATCAAACGTACGAAAAAGTTTTATTCCTACTGCGCTCAGATTTTCAACTGTTTACGGTTTATCACCAAGAATGCGATTCGATTTAACCGTCAACGAATTCATTCGTGAAATTGCATTTAACAAAGAGTTATTAATTTTTGGCGAACAATTTTGGCGCCCTTACTGTCATGTGGAAGATTTGGCAAGAGCATGCATAAAAATACTTGAATCGCCAACAGAACTAGTTAATCAAAATGTATTCGGAGTTGGAGACACATCGGAAAATTACCAAAAAAAAATGCTGGCTGATGAAATTCTAAAAATTGTACCTTCGGCCAATATAAAATATATTCCAAAGGATGAAGATCCAAGAGATTATAGAGTTGACTTTTCCAAGATCAGGGATACTTTGGGATTTGAAATTACTAAAACTGTAACAGATGGTCTGACAGAAATTTACGAAGTATTAAAACATGGTATCATTTCAGACCCTTATTCCAATAATTATAAAAACATCTAATTTATATGATATCAAAGACAATTTCATTTATTAAAAAATTATATGATTCTGAAGAATTCATCCCATTACATGTCCCTCGTTTCTTAGGGAGGGAAAAAGAATATTTAATAGAGTGTATAGATTCAACTTTTGTTTCATATGTCGGTAAGTATGTCGCTCAATTTGAAGATATGACCGCAAAATTTACGGGTGCAAAATATGCTGTTGCAGTTGTTAATGGTACGGTAGCTTTGCAGATTGCCCTTAAATTGGCTGGGGTGAAATATAATGATGAAGTTATTACCCAACCTCTAACTTTCATAGCCTCCTGTAATGCGATTAAACATTTGGGAGCTTTTCCTACATTTGTGGATGTTGAAAAAGAAACACTCAGCATGTCCCCAGAGAAATTAGATGAATTTCTAAATTGTAATCTGAGAGACATAAATGGTGAAAAAATAAATAAAATTACTGGTCGCAAAATAAAAGCCATTGTTCCCGTGCATATTTTTGGACATCCAAACAGGATTCAAGAAATTATTGAAGTTGCAGCAAAATACGAATTACCCGTCGTTGAAGACTCTGCAGAATCACTTGGAAGCAGTTATAAAGGCAAACATACAGGAACTTTTGGTAAATTGGGTATTCTAAGTTATAACGGTAATAAAACATTAACTACTGGGGGGGGGGGAATGATTATTACTAATGATAAAAAACTAGCAGATCAAGCAAGGCATATTACTACAACTGCAAAGATTCCACATAGGTACGAATATATCCATGATGAAATTGGTTATAATTATAGGCTTACAAATATTAATGCAGCTCTTGGTGTTGCTCAAATGGAATATATAAACGAAATACTTGATAACAAAAAGAATACGGCCGAGGAGTATAGAAACTTTTTTGGAGACAGTGAAATTTGTTATTGTGATCAACCAATCAATTCCAAATCAAATTTCTGGCTAAACACAATCCTTCTTAAGGATTTTGATCAGAGAAATAAATTTCTAGAAGAGACTAATAATTCTGGAATAATGACCAGGCCTGTTTGGAGATTGATGAACAAATTAGAAATGTTCAAAGATTGTTATTCCAACAATTTATCAAATGCAGAATGGTTAGAGAAAAGACTTGTCAATATTCCAAGTAGTTACAGGTTAATTAAATAAATAATGGAAAATATTATTGTTATAGGTGGTGGTGGACATGCCAAAGTTGTAATTTCAATTTTAAAGAAAATAAACGCCTATAATATTTTAGGATATTCAGATTTAATAAATAGTGGTTCAATTTTAGGAATAAACTACTTAGGAAACGATGAGACCATTTTAGACAATTATTTTGGTCTTTCTAAATCGTTAGTCCTAGGCGTTGGTCAAATTAAGACACCAGAGGTTAGAGAAAAATTAATTGTGAAATTTATTAAGGCAGGATTTAATTTTCCATCAATAATCTCACCACATGCAATTTGTAATGAATCGGTTGAGATTGGAGAAGGTACTATCATTATGGATGGGGTAGTTATTAATACAGTAACTAAAATTGGGAATTATTGTATCGTAAACACGAATTCTACAATTGAACATGATTGTAATATTGGAAATTATGTTCATATTGCTCCTGGTTCAACAATTAGTGGTGAAGTAGAAATTGGTAGCAAATCTTTCATAGGTGCTGGAACTATTCTAACCAATGCAATTTCAATACCGGATAATTGTATAATTGGTGCTGGAAGTTTAGTTAGAAACAATATTAATGAGTCCGGTATGTATGTTGGAAATCCTTTAAAAAGATTCAAATAATATGAATAAAAAAATAATAGAGAAATTAAATGGTAGAGTAATAAATAAAGAATCTTCTTTAAGAGATGCTCTCAAAATAATGGATCGGTTGGATAAAAAATTATTGTTGGTGCTTGATAATAGCGTTTACAGTGGTTTATTGACTATTGGTGATATTCAAAGAGCTATTATTAAAAATATTGATCTTGATGAAAAAGTTGGTGAGATCTTAAGAAAAAACCTGAGAATATGCTCAATAAATGATTCTGACAAAGAAATCAAAGACACGATGTTAGAATTTAGAATTGAATTTATGCCAATTTTTGGTGATGATGGTAATCTAGTTGATATTATACTTTGGGAAGAATTATTTGAGGAGGAAATTGCTACCGATTTTATTAAATTATCTTGTCCTGTCGTAATCATGGCCGGTGGTGAGGGAACAAGAATGAAACCATTTACCAATATTATCCCCAAACCACTGTTTCCCATTGGTGAAAAGCCAATAATAGAAGTGATCATGGATAAATTTAGTAAAATTGGAAGTACTAATTTCTTTATTACCGCAAATTATAAATTTGAAATGTTAAAATACTATTTAGACAATCATATTTCAAAAAATTACCAAATTGAGTATATTAAGGAAGACAAACCTTTAGGTACAGCGGGAAGCCTTTCGCTTATTCGAAATATGATTAATGAAACATTTTTCGTATCAAATTGCGATATAATTATTGATCAGGATTTGGTAGAAGTTTATAAATATCATAAAGCAAATAATAATGAGCTTACTATTATTGGGTCAATGAAACATTATGATATTCCATATGGTATATTGGAAACGGGGGAAAACGGCAAATTATTAAAAATGAAAGAAAAACCTGAATTCACTCATATGATAAATACTGGTGTTTATATTCTTGAAGCTCATTTGTTAGATGAGATACCTAAAAATACCTTCTTTCACATTACAGAACTTATAACAAAAATTATTGCCCGAAATGGAAAAGTGGGAGTTTTCCCAATCAATTCAAAATCATGGGTAGATATTGGTGAATGGAGCCAGTTTTGGTCTAATACCAATAAAATAAAGTCGAATTGATTAATGAATTTATTAATAATCGGCCCTTCTGATCATCAATTATTAAAAAACCTAGTAAAGACTTTACAAAATCATGATAAAGAATTACGTATTGATGCCGTATCATTTCCAAGATATTTCAATAATTCTGGAAGAATTTATAATCAAGTTTTTAACTTGTCAGACAATTTTCCTTACCTTAAAAATATTCCTGTACTTAGAATATTTTACTTCATTCTTAATCTCAACAAGTCCTTAAATTCATTAGATAGTTATGATCATATTTCAATTCACTTTGTTCGCTATTTTTACTTCTTCAGTATAAGAATAATATTGAAAAAAACTTCATTTCTATCAGTATCTTTTTGGGGAAGTGACTACTATCGAATAAATAGAATAAAAAAGTATTTGCTCAAAAGATTGCTTAACAGAGCAGAAAGAATTACATGTGCTAATGAAGAAATGATTATAAAGATTGGTCATGAGCTAAATATTAAGAAAAATAGGTTTACTATTTCTAGATTTGGCCTGCAACCTCTGATGCACATTTCTGAAATCATGAGTAAAAACTCTAAAGAACAAGAAAAACATAAACTTGGTTTTGGGAAAAAAATACTTGTTACAATTGGATATAGTGCCCATAGATCACAACAACATATTGAAGTAATTAAATCTCTCAACCTAATTGAACAGTTTTTACCTTCAAATATTCTGCTATTATTTCCAATGACATATGGTGATTTCAATTCGAAAAAGTATATTCAGGAAGTAGAAAATATTTTAGCTAAGTCAACATTAAATTACATAATTTACAAAAAGTTTATGAGTGATGAGAATATTGCCTCGATTAGGTATGCTAGTGATATTATGATTCAAGTAAACGTAACTGATCAATTTTCGGGATCTATGCAAGAACATCTTTTTGCAGAGAATATTATTATAACCGGGGAATGGTTACCTTACACAACATTAAAAAGTGCTGGAATTTTCTTTTTAGAAGTATCGGCATTAAATCAAATTGGTGATAAATTACTTTATTCTATTGCAAATAGAAAAGATTTATTATTAAAGTGTAAAGATAACAAGAGTCTGATAAATAATTTTAGTGGTTGGGAAAACACAATTCAAAGTTGGTTAAAATTATATTCAAAATGATACAATAAAATAATTGATTATAATATTTTAATCAAACAATCTTTTTAAGATAGAAATTATTAAAATTTTACCAATATATTAGATAGCTTTTTGATTAACTAACCGTCTATTTATGGAGTATATAATTCCAAACACAAGCCACAATAAATTAAAGTGTGGGAATAGGAATCCATAAAATAATAGAGCAACATTGAACACAAAGAATATTGCGTAAGAGCCAATTAGAATTGCTCTAAAAAAATCAATTCCTGAAATGTTTATGAGCTTATTATTGTCTATAAATACTCTAATAAACCATAATAAAACAACCATTACACCCCAAATACTCATTTCAGCTAAATAAGTAAGCCACATGGTGTGTGATTCTTTTACATATAAAAGTGATTGAGGAGCTAGACTATCAATATAAAGATCATAGTATACTGGATACGCACGAAAGCCAATGCCAGTAATAGGATAGTCTATAAACATTCTAATAGAACTAATAGCCATAGAAAACCTTGATCTAATAGACTCATCCCCTAAGAATTCTGCAAATGAGAAAAGACGATACCTGATAAATTCGCCATAGGGTGAAACGAATAAGAAGATTATAACAATGATTGATATTCCTGCAAGAGCAAAGAAAATATATTTTTTGTTTTTAATGTAGAATAGTAATACGAATATTCCAAAAACTAGAGCTAACCAACCAGTTCTAGAAAATGTGGCAACAACAGCAAATGTAGATATCAAACTTGAAGAAAAATAGAATAATTTTACTTTCCATTTCAACTTTCCAAAAATTAACATTGACAATGAAAGTATTATACCAAAGACTAAGTAAACAGCTGTAACATTGGGATCTTCAAATGTTCCCATTGCGCGCCAAATGCGTGTTCCTGACTCTGATCCAACAGATGATGTCCCAATAAACAAAACATTTTCAAATAGTATTTGATAAATCGTAAGTAGTGCTAATAATATATTAGCAATTACAATATTATTAATTAAAATATGATATTGTTTTTCAGTATTTAAAAAGTTGACATATAAAATAAAAACCATAAAAAGTGCGGTTGAAGTACCAATTACTCGTAACCCGTCCAAGTAATTTGGTGAATACAATAACGAAAAACTAGCAAGACCAATAAACAAGTAAAAATATATATTAATGGATGTATAAATTTTGAGTTTTTTTGATGGATTCATTAAAAAATAAATTACTGTAGTGAGAATTGTCATTCCCCAGGATACATGAAATACTGTCACACCACCCCCAATTCGTCCCCAAGAATCCAAGGTCGACGTGTATATCATTATAATAATCCAAATGAATGGTCCTTTAAGAAGCAAAAAATAAAACAGGAAAAGTGAAACGATTGACAAAACAAAGGCAAGTGCTAAAAGCTTGTCGAAAAAAAATAGAGACGCAAGAATAATTTCAATAGTTAACAGAAATAGTGTAACAGATTTCATATTAATAAACTGAAATCGCTCACTAATTAGCATTTTGCTATTGAAATTACCATTGAAGATATTCATGAAAAATTTAATTAGTAAAGAAGAAATCGTTAAGTTTGATTTTTATTTGACTTGAATGACCAAGCATTTCTTAATTTTTCAAATTGCTTAAATCGTTCTGGATCTTCTCTTTCCATCTGTATGATATATTCAAACAGAAGAATTATAAGCATTTGTAAAACAAAGGCAACTACTAATGCTCCTAAAATAATAAAAGCCTTTTTTGGTTTAGATTTCCAATCGGGAGGAACGGCACTATCTATTATTTGTAATGTTGGATCATCCTTCTGAACTTGAAGTTTTGCTTGTTCATATTCTGGGAGAAGATATTCTTGTAATTTTGCAAGAAGTAAATAATTTGCATATAGTTCAGCATACTCTCTAGAAAGTTTAGGTAACTCTTTAAAAGAAATAAATAGCGATGAAAATGGATTTTCTGAAGTATTAAACTTATCATTCGTTAAATCTCGAAATTGTTTTTGAAAAACATCCAATTCATTCTTTTTAGTATTATACTGTGGTGATCCTTTTCCAAATGAACTTTCGATTGCCTTAAGTTCTGCTTCTTTAATAAATATTTCTGATTCAATTTTAGCGGCCATTTCAATAAGTGCTTTTGTTTGTGTTTCAAATTCAATAATACCATATCTCTTATTAAACATTTCAATAGCAATAGCTAGACTATCTATATCATGTAAGTTTTGCAAATATCTTTTCTCAATATATTTTTTTGTTCGTCCTGCTTTTTCAATCATTAAGTCAGTGGATCTGATTGCGAGTTTCTCAATCATATAATTAACAATTTCTGCTACTCTTACAGAATCTGTATACTCAAATGATATAGCAATCATGTTCTCCTCGGTTAACTGAGCATCAAAATCACCATAAAAACTTAAATATGCTTCAAACATGGTTTCATTTTCATAAAACGATTGTAAATCAAACTTCTTGATAATGTCTGTTGCATAAGATTTACTTTTCAGAATTGCCATATAAGTCATCTCTCCACCCCCACCAAGACCAAGTCCACCAATTGGAAGGCTACTCATCAGTGCAGATAATCCTCCTGCTGCTTGATTATCTGCCGGTGGCATAACAACTGCTGTTGCTTTATACCACTTTGGAAGTTGAAAACTTACTATTAAAGAAACAATTCCTACGATAAATAAATTAATCAGAATAAACTTACGCCATTTTGTTAGCAGTAATAAAAAATCAATAAAACTACCTCTTTCACTCCGTATCATTCAATTTCACTTATTTTCTTAATAAATTAGATAATTAGTAATTTACTATTAGATGATCTAACAATTTAACATTACTTTTTAAATAAACTTTCAATCAACCACGCTGCAAAAATCAAATCTTAATATCAAAGTGTCCCATTTATAACAATCGGATATTATTATGTTATTTAAAAACTAATATAATAGTTGCCAAACCTCCTAATATTCCGGCAACCACGCCAATTCTGCTTAATTATTTCCAGATGCTTATTAATAATTCGAATATTTTTTGTTTTATTTTCCTATTTGTGTTAACAAAAGTACTACCGTAGCAACACTTCCAATTATTCCGGCTATTTTAGCTGTACGATTAAGATAATAATCATAATTACGAGGGATATCTTTTGGAATCCAGATATAATCTCCAGACTCTATTCTAAATTGATTGTTTTCATCGGTCATATCAATCCATGCTCTGGTTTTGCCCTTAATTAGATAAACTTCGTCTTTCGCTCTGTTCCCTATTCCACCTGTTTTTTCAATGTAATATTGATAATTTAACCCGTCAATGTAATCAATAAACCCTGGATTCATAACCTGACCAAATACATAGATCAAATTTGTAATTTCCGGGACATAAATAATATCCCCATCCTTTACTATGAAATTACTGTTATCAGAACTATCATTAAGTACTTCATTAAAATCGACCGTAACAATAGATCTTAAATTCCTGAGTTGATTATCATATATAAGACTTAACGAATCTTCCGTTTCAATATCTGCCATACGATTCATCATTAATAGGTCAGTTTGTCTATTTATTGATCTTATATTAAATGATCTTCGTCTGTTTTGGTAAGGAATATTATTGTTTTTAAGTGAGCTTTGCCTAATTAATTCGGCATTAATTAGATCGGCATTTTTTTTATAACCTCCGGCTTTTTCAATTACTTCCTTTATCGTAGTTCGGTCTTTTGTTATATAAATATACCCAGGCCTATTAACTTCACCATCAACAAGTACTTTAAAATCACGTTTTTGAGTTTCAACGGCAACAATTCTAATTCTATCCCCCCTTTTTAGGAGTGGGTTATCTTCAATTGTAATTGGAATTATTTCTTTGTTCATTCCATCATAACTTAATCTGGTAATTTCAATATTTTTAACATTCTCATAGGCTGGATTTATTCCACGAGCAAAAAGAATAGCAGAAGAAAGTCTATCCCCCTCAACAAATTGAAATTGAGTTGGATTATTTACCGCTCCTTCGATTTCAATAAAATTTCTTTCCCAATCCAGTGGAGGGAAAATAAGAACATCTCCGTTTATCAGATAGGGATTCTTATCATAATTTGCAGTTAGACGAAAATTCTGCAAATCAATTATTTCTTCTGATTTGTTACTATGTTTTAGTACGATACCACGAACTGCAAATTCATCGATCTCCTCTTTTAACTCTCTTAGTGATCTTTCATCTTTTGTGGTTGAGAGTAATGCTAAACGAAACTGATTGTAAATACGTGTTACAAACTGATCTACACGTTCAGTAGCTGAAGCCGGGTAAGTTCCATTTACAATAAATTCCCCACCAATAGTAACAGATATTTGTTGCAAGGCGAGTCTAGAGTTAGAATTACTCGACCCATCGTCCATTGATATTTGTGCACTTATTGAATTAAAAAAGAAAAACAAAACTAGTTGAGAAAAGAAAATCTTTTTAAACATACTTGTTATCTATTTCCATATTGTGTTTGATAATAATTTCTGTAATCACCAGAGATGATTCTTTCCCACCAATTTTTATTATTCAAATACCAATCTATAGTATTTTCTATGGCATTTGCAAAGTCAAATTGTGGTGACCAGCCAAGTTCATTCTGAATCTTCGCTGAATCAATTGCATATCTTCTATCGTGACCTAATCTATCTTTAACATATTCTATAAGATCTTCGCCCTTGTTAAGTTTATTTAGAATCAACTTAATGATTTCAATATTTGGCATTTCTTTGCTTGCACCAATATTGTAAACCTCCCCGACTCGACCCTTTTCAAGCACTAAATCAATCGCTTTGTTATGATCTAAAACATAAATCCAATCGCGAACATTCATTCCATCCCCATAGACTGGTAACTTTTTATCATTTAACGCATTGATAATCATCAATGGGATAAGTTTCTCGGGGAATTGTAATTGACCGTAGTTATTAGAACATCTGGTTACAACAACCGGCATATCATAGGTATGATAAAATGATAATGCCATCAAATCAGCAGATGCTTTACTTGAGGAATATGGACTATTAGGAGAAAGAGGAGTTGACTCTGTAAACAATCCATCCTTTCCTAAACTGCCATAAACTTCATCTGTGGAAACTTGTAAAAACCTTTCAATATCGTATCTTCTAGATGCTTCAAGCAATACATTAGTGCCAATAACATTTGTTTGGAAAAATATTTCAGAACCAAGTATACTTCTATCTACATGAGATTCGGCTGCAAAATTAACAACATGCGTGATTTTATACTTATTAAAAACATAGTCTACTAACTCAACATTAGTAATATCACCTTTTACAAAATTATAATTTTGTTTTGATTCAACTTCTTTTAGATTCTCTAGATTTCCTGCATAAGTAAGTTTATCAATATTAACTATTAAATCATCGCTAGATGATAGTATTGAGTTAATATAATTACTGCCAATAAATCCGGCTCCGCCTGTTACTAATATTCTTTTCATATTTTTTTAGAATGCAAACAACCCAATAAATATTCCCGTTTGAATAAAAAATCCATCCCCATTTAACCCTGATGACACATTATGTAATTTTTTGCCGTTAGCAATTTCCCAGTTACTTCCAAACGTAAATTGATATCCAAGTCCTCCTCTAACCGCTAAAAATCTGGTAATCGGAAAATCCAGATTGACAGTAGGAGAAAAAAAGAAAAAAGAATTTTTTATCGATAATTCTTTATTTGTTGAAGAACTATTATTTATGACATCATCCCATTGAGAATTCCAATCAAAATTACCCGAATTCTGATAAATATCAATGTCGAGAGATCCTCCTCCAATCATAATCCCCGCAGACAAAGCCATATTTTTCACAAACGGCATTGTGTATTCAATAGTTGCGGCACCACCACCAATAGAATATATAACTTCATTATTAACAGAGTTGAATTTACTAGTTTCTGATTGTGCACCACTAAAACCAATTCCACCTAGTCGTAGGTTATCTATTATCATTACATATGCGTAACCACCACCACCCCATGCTAACAATGGCCCACTCAATTCATCCATTCCCAACTGAGTTATATTAGCGTTAACCACATCATAATTTGGGAATAAAATGATTGGAGACAATCCGCCAGCAGCGCCAAATTTTGCAATCCAGCCAATTTGACTTTCTGACTGAGCAAAAATCATGGTAGAACAAAATAATAGTGAAATTAGATATTTATGCATATAATAATTTTTCTTATTCAAGATAGAAATTTAGCAATAATACGCCAAATTAAAAATTTTTATAATGTATGATGAAAAAAAAAGGCTGTCTGATTTCGCAGGTAATTGACGAGACTACCACAACAAGGATGAAATCAAAACAGCCATAATATTTAAAGTTATTTTTAGTCCATCATCATTCGTAGAAAGGATGAGCCGCCTTTATTTTTTTTGTCCTCTTTTTTCTCTTCTACTGTTACTCCAGCAAATGCATCAAGTTGATCTAGTTTAAAGCCTCCATTAGGAACTGATCTATCTTCGGATAATAACTGATTGCTGCCTTTAACTCTAAATATAGTTGGTGTATCCAATTCCTCTGGTGCTGTTGGAATCTCAATATTTTCAACTGTATAACCAGCAAATTTGTTTTCAGTCTCTTTAACAGTTTCTTTCTTTCCTTGAACAATTTTGCTTGCATTAACGCTATCATTTCCAAATCCAGTAGCGATTACTGTGTAGGAAACGTTATCATTCATTTCTTCTTTACATACCCAACCAAAAATAACATTCGCTTCTTCACCTGCAGCATCATATATTACTTTATTACCCTCATCTATTTCTTGCATTGTTAAATCATCTGATCCGGACACATTAAGAAGAATATTTTTAGCTCCCTTAATGCTGACTCCATCAAGTAAAGGTGATGATATTGCCTTTTGCGCAGCTTCAATTGCTCTATTTTCACCATTGGCAATTCCTGCACCCATTAAGGCTTCGCCGCTAGCACTCATAACAGATCTAACATCAGCAAAGTCGACATTAATTATTCCAGGGATTGTAATAATATCAGCAATTCCACTAGTTGCTTCATATAGTACTTCATTAGGTTTATCAAACGCTGTTCTTGCAGAAACAGTTCTATCTAATATATTTAATAATCTATCATTTGGAATTACAATCAAACTATCTACATTTCTTTTCAAATCATGAATTCCTTCTTCTGCATTTAGCATTCTTCTCTTACCTTCCCATTTAAAAGGCTTAGTTACAATTCCAATAACCAGTGCACCCAAACTTTTTGCAATTGCTGCAACTAATGGAGCACCACCCGTTCCAGTTCCGCCCCCCATGCCAGCAGTTACGAAAACCATATCACTGCCTTCCAATGTTTTAGTGATTTTTTCTCTATCTTCTTCTAAAGCTTTTCTTCCTACATTAGGATCTGCACCGGCACCTAAACCTCTTGTAATATTTGTTCCAATTTGTATTTTATGGTGAGCACTGCTCATCTGTAAAACTTGAGAGTCGGTATTAATAGCTACATATTCTACTCCATTTAACCCTCTCGCCATCATACTTTCAATAGCATTGCAACCACCACCTCCAACTCCAACTACTTTAAGTTGTGCGGATAATAATTCTTCTTTATCAAGTGTCACAAAACTCGTCATATTCTCCTCCTTGTTGTATTATATTTATAATTCGTCAAAAAATTCTTGTACTTTTTTAATAAATCTACTAATTCCTAATTTCCCAAAAGAAGTAGATGTTTTAATATTAAACATTGCTTGAGAACTAGTTGTACCAGGAACCCCCCTTATTAATCCAGCTACTGTGGCAAATTCTGGACTTTCTATTTCATTTGATAATCCAGCCCCTAACTCTAATGGGACACCAATTCTTGTTGGTTGTCCAAATACTTCTTCAGCTAATTCGGTCACGCCCTTTAATAAAGAACCTCCTCCCGTTAAAACAATACCGGCTTTAGTTTTGTTCTTAAACCCTGCTTGTCTTAACTCATTATCAATCAAGGTGAATAATTCTTTCATTCTTACATGAATTATTTGTGTTAATAATGAGATAGGTATTTTTACATTTCCTCGTGCGCCAACACCTTTTATATAAATATCCTCGTCCTTTATTATTGCTTCTTCAAGTGCATAACCATACTCTTTTTTTAACTTTTCAGCTTCCTCAGTTACTATTCCTAGCGATTCCCTTATATCATTTGTAACTTGATTCCCGGCGACTCCAATTACTTTTGTATATTTAATACTCTTATCATGGAATACAGCAATGTCAGTAGTACCACCCCCAATATCTATAAGTGTTACTCCTAGGTCTTTTTCATTTTCTTCCAATACAGAAACACTTGAGGCAATAGGCTGAAGTATATAATCTTGAACCGTGTACCCAGCTCTTTCAACAGACTTTCTAATATTCTGCATAGCAGGAACAGATGCCAACACAACATGATTCAAGGCTTCCAATCTTGACCCACACATTCCTATAGGATTTTCAATACCACCTTGGTGATCTATATAAAATTCTTCAGGTATGATGTGCAGAATTTGTCTATCAGTTGGGATCTGAATTGTCTTCACATCGGCTTTAAGCCTGTCAATATCGGCTTGTCCAATTTCACGATCTTGATTATTAATTGTAACATAATTTCTATGCCTTAAACTCGTTATGTGTTCACCGGCGACACCAACATTTACTGAGCGAACATCTATGTCTGCTCTATTAATTGCAATACTCATAGCTTCTTTAATCGCTGCAGCAGTCTTCGCAATATTTGCAACCAAACCTCTATTTAATCCGTCAGATGGTGCAACTCCAAAACCTAGGATATCAATTTTATTCTCAAATTGTTCGGCTATCACCGCACCAACCTTGGTTGTTCCTAAATCTAATCCTGCAATAATATTTTTTTTCATATAGATTCCTTCTCTGTGGTTACTTGCTCATCAAATCCCAAATAAACCAGATTGTTATAACGTAGATCAACATAATTCAAATAATTTGTCAAACTATTTCCTCTCATATGCTTAAATATTTTAGATAGGTAAACAGTCTTTTCTATTTCATTCCCTTCACCAAAATATATTGGGGAAGAATAATTTGAGAGGTTAAGCAAAATATTATCACCGTTGTTAAAACTTATCTCTGAAATATTCTCATATAAAATTTTATCATATAATTCAGCTGTTGAAATAATTTTTAGTGCACAAAATATTTTATCGTCATTGCACGCGTTCCCAAATAATTGAAAATTTTCTTTACTGCTATTGTTTACTATAACAGGAAGATCGATGTTTCTTGTAGATGGAATTAATGGGATGATCTCAGAATTATTTGTAATCATAAATTGCTTAGAATTACTTAATAATACGGCATCCATTTTTTTTTCATAAATCTTTATTTGAGTGATGCCCCTCTCAAGAATAAGTACATCTATATTTTTTATGTAAGGGTGTTTTTCTATTCTATCTCTGATTAAAGCAATTGACAAATCAGTTTTCTGGTCTAAACTCTCTAGCTGAGAATAATTTAAATACTGGTCTACGCTTAAATATTTATTGCCCAATATTTGGATACGAGTGATATCGTTAATTTCACTACCCTCCAAAGTAAATGCTAATAAAGTAATTACTGCTAGTATGGTAATAAGCAGAATACTATGCTTAATTTCAGACCAGAATAACATCAACTTAATTCCTTAATATCATTTAATCCGTTAATGAATTTTTCACCATACTTCCATATATCGCCCGCACCCATGGTGATGATAATATCATCTTTGGTGACTAAACTGTTCAGTAATGAAGGAAGATTGTTTTTATCTTTTTCATAGATCACATTTTTATGCCCAAAATCCTTTGCGGCATCGGCAATTAACTTACCGGTAATACCTTCAATTGGCTCTTCCCTAGCTGGGTAAATATCAGTGCAAATAAAAATATCTGAGTTCAAAAAGGATCGTCCAAATTCAGCATAAAAATCTCTAGTCCTAGAGTAAAGATGAGGTTGGAAAATTGCAATTAAACGTCTTTTCCAACCACTTCTGATACCCAATAATGTTGCTGTCGTCTCGGTCGGATGGTGAGCGTAATCATCAATAACTAATATATCAGCATCTAGTTTTGTTTCAAATCTTCTGTAGACACCGGAAAATGAATTTAGAGAATTCTTGATAGTTTCAAAATCAACACCCAACTCTTTAGCAATGGTTACAGCAACAAGAGAATTTTTCACATAGTGCAATCCAGGCAAATTCAGGCTTATTCTGCCAAGTTCAATACCTTTATAGTTCACTGTATAGCTGCTTCTGTTATTTTCAAAAACAATATCAGTAGCTTTTACATCAGCTTGTGGTGAAACTCCATAGGTAATAATTGTTTTATTTATTTTGGGAATAATATCTTGTAGAGCAGGTTCATCCAAACATAAAACAACAAAACCATAAAAAGGGACTTTATTGGCAAATTGTACAAAAGCTGCTTTGATATCATCCAGATCCTTATAAGTATCAAGGTGTTCCTTTTCTAAAGTTGTAATCGCAGCAATGCTCGGAGTGAGCTGTAAGAAAGTTCTATCAAATTCATCCGCTTCAACTACTATATAATCCCCTTTCCCAAGTCTAGCATTAGTACCTCCTAATCCACTAAGTTTTCCACCAACTATTATTGTTGGATCAATACCGCCTTCTGTTAAGACCAAACCAACCATAGATGTTGTAGTAGTTTTCCCATGTGTGCCTGCAATTCCAATCCCATTTTTCATGCGCATGGTTTCAGCAAGCATTTCAGCACGTTTAATTGTAGGAATTTTTCTTTCTAATGCTTCTCTAATTTCTGGATTTTCTAAATTTACTGCTGATGAATAAACAACAAGATCAGCATCTACAACATTTTCAGCTAAATGGCCTTTGCAAATTTCCGCACCTAAATCCTGTAAGTGTTCAGTTATTTCAGATGAAGCTAAATCTGAACCTGAGACTTTAAACCCTTGACTAATGAGGATTTCTGCAAGTCCGCTCATACCAATTCCGCCAATTCCAATAAAATGAATCTTTTTTATTATATTTTTTATCATTTAACTACTCGTATTTTTTTCATTAGTTTTAGCCAAATTAAATACATCTAATGCTATTTCCTTGGATGCGTTAGGTTTAGAAAACTTTTGAATATTTTCTCCTAGCGTACTTAGTAATTTTTTGTCATTGATTGTGCTAGTAACCAATTCCCCTAACCTACTGAGAGCTTCCTTATCTTCAATTAAAATTCCTGCATTGCTATCAATTAGTGACAAAGCATTTTTATATTGATGGTTTGCAGCAACGTTTGTTGATGGCACAAATATAACAGGCAATCCCAGATATGAAACCTCAGCTATAGTAGTTGCTCCAGCACGTGCTACAACTAAATCGCAACTTGAATATGCCTTACTCATATCTGTAATAAATGGAAGTACTTTTACATATTCGTTTTCTAATTTCTTATATTCATCAAAATAATACTCACCTGTCTGCCAGATGACTTGGATATTATCTTGTACTAACGTATCTATATTTTCAGCAACTGCTTTGTTTAATGATTTTGCACCAAGACTTCCACCAATAATTAGTAAAACCTTCTTGTTATCATCTAATGAAAATCCTTTTAGTGCCTCGGCTCTGTCAATCAACTCTAATGTTGATCTCACTGGATTTCCAGTCAATTTAAGTTTTGATTCATTCTTAAAATATTTTTTAGAGTCTTCAAAACTAATGTGTATACTATCTGCTTTTCCCTCTAGTATTCGATTAGTAGCGCCGGGAAAACTATTTTGTTCGAGTAAAACAATTTTGGCCCCAAAAAGAGATGCTATCCAAACTACTGGACCAGAGACATATGCACCTGCTCCAACAGCAACATTTGGCTTAAATCTCATATTTATTATGATCGATTGGATGACTGATACCGCCAATTTAATGGGGAATAACAAATTCTTTAATGTTAATTTCCTTGATAATCCACTTACCCAAATTGATTTAAAAGTATAACCCAATTGAGGAATTACTCTTGATTCTATCTTCTTTTTTGTCCCTACAAAAAGAATTTTTGCTTCAGGACAAATAACTTTCAATTGTTCAGCCACAGCAACTGCTGGATATAAATGCCCACCAGTTCCACCACCCGCAAAAATAAATTTATAGGTATTTCCGCTCACAATCTTGCTCTCCTCATTTCTATATGCTTACTCGTACTCATTGCAATATTTATGAGTATTCCTATAGAAATAGAAAATATAATTATTGAGGTTCCACCAAAACTTATAAAGGGTAATGTTATACCTGTAGTTGGTAATAATCCCAATCCAACAGCAACATGTATGAATGCACTGCTTACAATTGTAAAAGAGAGACCAAACGCTAGAAGCTGACCAAAATTATCCTTCGCTCTTTTTGCGATAAGAAGACCAACAAAGAATATCGCCATATATGCTAATAGAATTACTAGAGCACCAATAAAACCAAGCTCTTCTCCAACTACTGAAAAAACAAAATCGTTATGTGGTTCTGGGAGAAATAAATCACTTTGTCTGCTATGACCAATACCAAGCCCAAAAAGGCCACCACTACCTAAAGCAATTTTTGATTGTAGAACCTGAATATTGACACTTCCACCTTCAAAAAGGCTATTAAAAAATGAAATTATACGCACTCTTGAGTGAGGTAATATCATTGCTCCAACACTTCCGACAAATGCCACTCCGCCAACAATCGAACCAAGGTGTAAAAATCTTGCTCCTCCCACAAATAATAACATGAATGAAGTTAAGGCCACAATTACTGTTGTACTAACATTCGGTTGCAAGAAGATTAAACTACACACAGCACCAATCCATAAAAGCATATATCTTAAACCAGTATTAAAATCCTTTATTTCGTCCCCTTTTTTTTCAATCATAACAGCCAAATGCATTAACAAAAATATTTTTGCTACTTCTGATGGCTGAAATCTTAATAATCCAATGTCCAACCAGCGGGAAGCACCCTTCACAGCTGGAGCAAACAAAAGGGTGTATATTAACAGCAGAATGATTCCTATCAAAAAATATTTACTAAGATTCCTGTAATACTTATATGGCACTACGGCAAAAAAGAGAAATCCACCGAGGGCAAATACTATCTTACCAACATGGGAGATAAAAAATGAATATCCTTTGGTTGAAAATATTATACCTGCGCCCAATGTCATTAGAACTAATACAATTGCAATAAGTATTCTTGCTAAGTTTTTCATATTAACGCATTTACAATTTTTTTAAATTGAAAACCACGGTCTTCATAATTTTTAAACATATCAAAACTAGCACATGCTGGTGATAATAGGATTACTCCATTTTCAACTGCTTCCTTGGCACTTTTACTTACTGTATTCTCTAGTGAATCAATAATTTCTACTTCTGTTACATTATTAAAATATTCATAAATTTTTTGTGCAGAGGAACCAATAGCATAAATTTTCCTAACTCTTTTCTTTACTTCCTCTCTAATCTTACTATAATCATTTCCCTTATCTTTACCACCTAGTATTAAATAGATAGGTTCATCAAAACTTCTTAATGCATACCAAACCGAATCAACATTTGTTGCTTTTGAATCATTGATAAATTTGATACCATTTAACTCTTTTACAAACTCTAATCTATGCTCAACTCCTTTAAATGTTCCCAGAGCATGACGAATTTGTTCAACTTCAATTCCGCTATTAATTGCAACAATTATAACTGAGAAAGAATTCAGTAAATTGTGTTCACCTTTTATTCCCAATTCATTTTTGTTGCATACTTCTTTGATATTTCCAGTGTCTGAGAATACAATTAAATCCTCATCTAAGAAGCATCCATTACTTAAACTTTTATCTAATGAGAACGTGAACATTCTTGTATCATCAGCAACATACCCTATAGGGATATTGCCATCATCAGCATTGTAAATAAAAAAATCTGCTTTACTCTGATTCATCACAATTTTCATTTTTGATTTTATATATAAATCAAATCGATTATCATATCTATCCAAATGATCCTCCGTAATATTCAATATAATTGAATATTTGGGTCGGAATTGATCAATAAAGTCTAACTGAAAACTTGAAACTTCTAACGCAACGAATTCGTCATGTTTAACATTCATTGCAATATCAGAAAATGGAACTCCAATATTTCCGGCCGCGTAACATTTCTTTCCACTTGAATTGAATACATGTTCACACAAGGAAGTTGTGGTTGTTTTACCATTGGTCCCCGTGATAGCAATTATACTGCCTCCACAAAACCATGATGCAAATTCAATTTCACTTATAACTTTTATACCTTTATCAAGTGCATCAACCAAAACTTGAGAATTTGAAGGAACACCAGGACTTGTGATTATGAAATCACAATCGAATATTTTTGATGTGTGCCCGCCAAATTCGCAATCAATGCTTAATTCTTTTAGTTCATTACAGTTTCGCTGAACTTCATCCATAGAAGAAAAGTCACTTACAAAAGGATTCGCTCCATTTGCAAATGCCAATTTCGCAGCGCTAATACCACTCCTAACTGCACCTAGAATAGTTATATTTTTTCCTGTTATATCCATTAACGTATCTTAAATGTTGCCAAGCTTATGATGGCAAATATTATGGTTGCTATATAGAACCTAATTACGATCTTTGGTTCCGCCCACCCTAACAGTTCATAATGGTGATGCAGTGGAGCCATTTTAAATACTCTTTTACCCTCACCGGTTTTCTTTTTTGTATACTTAAAGTACATTCTTTGAATAATTACCGACAAAGTCTCAATAAAGAATACACCACCAAGAATTGGGATTAATAATTCCTTTTTAATCAATATCGCAATAATTCCGAAAGCTCCACCTAGTGCTAAGGAGCCAGTATCTCCCATAAATATTTGAGCTGGGTAAAAATTGTACCAAAGGAAACCCAAACCAGCTCCGATAAATGCCGCGATAAATACAGTTAATTCTCCCGATCCTTCTAGATATATTACATTTAGATAATCTGCATATATTTTATTCCCTGAGATGTAACTCAGTATAGCAACGGCTATCATTACTATTATCATTGAGCCAATTGCTAATCCATCTAATCCGTCCGTCAGATTTACAGCATTTGATGTAGCAGTAATTATAAAAACTACAGCTGGGATATAGAGAATTGCGAAATCAAAATTAAGATTTTTCATAAATGGCAGAGTTGTTTGTGTATTGTACTCGCTAAATTCTGGAAGAAAATACACCGCACAACCAACAAGTAATCCTATCATGACTTGACCAAGCAATTTATATCTAGCAATAAGACCACTTGATTTTTTCATTACTACTTTCATGTAATCATCAACAAAACCAACAAACCCTAACCATATTGTTCCGACTAATACCAGAATAATATATATACTATTTACATCCGCCCACAATACTACAGGTAATACAACAGAGAGAATTATGATTACTCCACCCATTGTCGGTGTACCTTCTTTTAACTTATGAGATTGTGGACCCAATTCTCTGATGGTTTCACCAATCTGTTTTTTTCTTAAAAATTTTATAATCTTTGGACCAACAACAAATGCTAGAAATAAAGCAGTAATTGCTGCTAGAGAAGATCTAAATGATAAAAACTTAAATACACCAAATCCTGGAGGTGAATAAATTTCATTTATATAATCAAGTAGATAGTAAAGCATTATACCGCTCGTCTTTCTAAAACATTAACAAAATCTTCCATCTTCATTCCACGAGAACCTTTTATTAAAATCACTGTATCAGAAATTTCAATTTTACTCAAGTGTTTTTCTAATGCACTGCGATTATTAAAATGCATTCTGTCTTTTACTTTGTTTAAGACATCAACTATTTTTTTTGATTCATCCCCAATTGTGTAAACAGAATTGATTTTAGATTTATTAATCTCAACTGATAATTTCTTATGAGCATCTTCAGAGTCATTACCAAGTTCAAACATGTCACCAAACACAAAAATCTTTTTTGATCTTTGTTTGTATTCTTTTAGAACTTTTAAAGCACTTACAACACTTTCGGGGTTTGCATTATATGTGTCATCAATAATTGTAAAATTCCTGAAATCTTTTTTTTGCAATCTTCCCTTAACTGGTTTAATTGATTTAGTCAGTTTAAGTACGTCTGTTTTAGAGATCCCACATTTGAGAGCAATCGCAATCGCGGACAAATAGTTTTTTGAATTTGATTCACCTAAAAGAGGTAAGGTTGTTTCAATTTTCTTTCCAAAGCCTTCTATAAATAATTTCTCACGACTATCAATTGTAGAGCTTATTCTTTTTGCTTTAACATCACATTTTCGTTTAAACCCATAACTAATATAATTTTCTGCATTTTTCTTCAATTGGTTTACTAATGGATCATCACAATTGATAAAAGTGAAACCACCTTGTCTAAGATGATCTAACAGCTTTGATTTTTCTTCTAGTATTTTCTCTTTTGATTCAAGAAACTTTGTATGTGAATTTCCAATATTAGTTATAAGTGCAAAATCCGGTTGAGCAATTCTAGCAGTAAATTCTATTTCACCAAAATGGTTTGTACCATGCTCAAGCACTATAAAATCAGTATTTTTTGGTGTAGAAAGAATTGTTAACGGCACTCCGATTTGATTATTATTGTTAGCAAAGGTTTTGTGAACTTTATACTTTTTTGACAGTAAATGAGCAGTTATCTCTTTTGTAGTTGTCTTGCCGTTGCTACCAGTTATCGAAATAACTTTTGCTGAGATTTTATTTCTCCATATTTTGGCTAACTCTGCATAAGTATCTAAAGTGTTCTTAACAGAAATAATTGGGACTTGAACATCATCAAATTTTTTCAATTTTCTATTACTTACAACAATTGCTATGGCACCTTTTTTAATAGCATCGGACACAAAATTGTGTCCATCAAAATTCCCACCATTAATTGCAACAAAAATAGAATTCTTCTTTATGGTCCTAGTGTCAATGGAAACCGAAGTAACCGATTTATATCTATCAGGATTATAGATAACAGCAGTAGGAATGCTAAATATGTCTTCTAAAGTTATTCTCATAATTACATATACTTTTGAGCTATTTCTTTGTCTGAGAAATAATTTCTTAACCCATTAATTTCTTGATAATTTTCATGTCCTTTACCAGCAATTAAAATAACGGCATTTTCCTGTGAATTTTGTATTGCCATTTTAATTGCATCTTCTCTATCTTCAACAACTGTGTGATTTTTCCCATTCAATCCTGCCTCAATGTCTCTTATGATATCAAAAGGATCTTCAGTTCTAGGATTATCAGAAGTTACATAGACGTAATCACTTAATTGTTCGGCAATCTTTCCCATAACTGGTCTTTTAGTTTTATCTCTATCTCCACCGCAACCAAAAACAGTATAGACTTGTCTTTCACCCTTAACAATATGCTTAATAGCATTTAAAGCTTGCTCAAGACTATCTGCAGTATGAGAGTAATCCACAATAATTTTTTTGTCTGTAGAACTTATCATTTCAAATCTTCCAGGCACTTGAGGAGAAGAATAAATACCATCAATAGCTTGCTCTATATTAACTCCAGATAAGATTGATGCACCAATTGCAGCAGTAGAATTATATGCATTGAAGAGTCCAATAAGCTTAGTTTTTACATCATAAATCTTATCTTGATAAGACAATTGAAAACTAGTTCCGTCCAAATTGTATTCAACATTATTCATCCGTAAATCAGAATCATGATGAATTGAATAAGAACATTTATTTGCTGAACAGTCTTTTAGTAGTGTTTCATAGTTTTCATCATCTTTATTATAAATTACATTAGCGGATGATTTGAGGTTATTAAAGAATATCTTTTTGGCAGATAAATAATTTTCAAATGTGGAATGAAAGTCTAAATGATCGGAAGTAATATTTGTAAATACACCAATATTAAAATCAAGTCCTTCTACTCGAGATAACTCAAGAGAATGGGATGAAACCTCCATTATGCAATCACTGCATTCTGCTTTAACCATCTCACTGAGTAAATTATTGATCACATTAGATTCTGGAGTAGTAAGTTTAGTTGGAAATTCCACACTTCCAATCATATTTTTATTAGTACCAATAACACCGGAAACTCTTCCAGAGTTATCTAAAATATTTTTAATAAAATAGGAAGTAGTTGTTTTTCCCTTTGTTCCGGTAATCCCAATAAGGTTAAGTTTAGTAGAAGGAGCTCCATAAAAAATATTAGTTAGTTTTGCTAATGCTTTTCTAGAATCAGCCACCAATATTTTTACTACATTATTTGAGATCAACAGTTGATCTAAATTCGGATCGTTATCTTCCATTACAATAGCAGAAACTCCATTGCTTATAGCTTGTGGAATGAATTTATGTCCATCAAGCTTATAACCTTTTATGGCCACAAATATAGATCTATCGAGGGCTTGTCTTGAGTCAAGAGTAATGCTCTCAACTTCAACGGCCTCTGAAGAACCGACGACTTGAATAACAGACATGTTATATAATAATTTACTTAATAACATTAGTTGTACGCCTTCTGAATACTATTGGAACAAGTCAGAATACAGGTCATTCCATTGGCAATAGGAGTTCCTTTATTTATACTTTGCTTATTTACTTTTCCACTTCCATTAATAGAATATTTTATATTTAAGCCACTCAAAATTGAGATCGCCTCTCTAATTGATTTATTTCTAAGATTAGGCATTGTTGACCTAATAATTTTTTCGGGTCTTTCTTTTTTTTCTGCTTCGTCTGAAACATTTGCGAATGAAATTAAATCTTCATCTTCATCATATTCTTCAACGCTTGCAACAAAATTTTGGATAATACTTTCTCGCTCAATCTTATTCTTATTCCTGTCTATGCTAAAATCGGTTTCCATAATTTTTTTTGTGATATTGCAGAATATTGGGGCAGCGACCTGACCACCGTATCTCCCTATTTCAGGGGAATCAACAAGAACAAAACAAATTATTTCGGGATCATCTGCTGGGAAAAATCCAATAAAAGAAGAATTGTACAATCTCCTTGAATATTTTCCATTTACTAATTTTTGTGCAGTTCCAGTCTTCCCTCCAACATAAACATTGTCTTGCTGAGCCTTTGAACCAGTTCCATTTTCCACAACTCCCAGCATTATATTTCTAATTCTATCTGAGGTTTCTTCGCTTATAACATTTCTAATCTTTGTTGGTTCAAATTCTTCTTCAATTTCTCCGTTTTGATCAAATATACTTTTTAAGATATATGGTTGTAAAAGTCTACCACCGTTAATTAATGCAGAATAAGCCATAATCATTTGGATTGGAGTAACAGAAATTTCATATCCATGAGACATAAAGGCTTTGCTAATACCTGAGTAATAATCAGGTTTTTTCAACATTCCTTTTGATTCTCCCATCAAATCAATTGACGTTGAATTTCCGAATCCGAAATCTCTTAGACCTTTATAAAAATCCCGTTCGCCTATTTTATCACTAAGTTTTACCATCCCAATATTGCTGGATTGTTCTAATACTTCCTGAACCGTGAGTTTTTCAAATTTGTGGGTATCTCTTATTAACGCTCCTTTTATTTTATACTTTCCATTTTCAGTATTGATGACATTCTTTTCGGTAACAATATCTTCTTCCAAAAGCAATGCCATAACTATGGATTTTAAAGTGGAACCAGGTTCATAAGTATCTGTTAATGCTCTGTTTCGTCTTACAAAGTTGGACACCTTGAAGTATTGATGGGGATTATAATCCGGTACATTAGCTAAAGCAAGTATTTCTCCTGTCTTTGGATTTGCGATAATTCCAATTGCTGATTTTCCCTTATAATTTATAATGCCTTCTTTTAACTCATTTACAAGAATCTTTTGATAGACTTTATCAATTGTTAAATTGAAGGAATTACCAGAAATTGCAGGGATTGAATTATCATAATCAATTGAGACTGACCTCCCAACCGCATCATTCTCTACATATAGTTCACCATCAATACCATTCAATTCTGAATCGTATTGTTTTTCAAAACCTGCACGGCCATTACAATCATTATCAACATATCCTAAAATGTGCGATGTAATATTGCTGTATGGATAGATTCTAGTATAATCTTCTGTTTTATAAAATCCATCAATAACTAAGCTAGTTAGTAGTAAAGACTTTTCTTTTGGGATTTTTTTCTCAAGACAAACATTTCCTTTAGCTCTTTTAATCAGATTTATATATTTGCTTGGTTTGGTATTAAATACTTTTGCAAGTTCATTTGCAAGTCTGTCTCTTTTCTTAGAATTGCTTCTAAGCATTCTGGCATCTGCATAAAGAGAAACATCATCTTTTGTATATGCAAGAATTTCACCATTTCTATCATAAATTATTCCCCTTTCTGCTCTAATTGGAAAGACTCTATTTTGCTGTTTTGTTGCACGGGCAGAGTATTTTTCATGACTTCCAATTTGCACAGAAAACAACTGAACAACTAAGCTCACAAATACAGCGAATACAAAAAGAGTAATTATTAAGGCTCGAGAATTAATCATACTTTTTTGCGATATATTTTTTTAGGTTATCGATTTTGTTTTTATTAATGGTAATATTATCTAGATGGTCTATTCTTACTAATTCAAATTTTTCTTTAGCTTTTTTTACAACTTCATCTTCAGATGTTAATTTTTGGTATGCAACCTTTTTAATTTCGAGCTTATTTTCTTTTTCTCTTAATTCTTCCAGACTTTGATTTTTGGTTGCGTTTAAATCTTTTATTTCTTGGTGAGTAAATAAATAAGTAAATAAGAGCGGAGCAATAGTTATAACTCCAATAAATAACCTTTTGAAGAAAGCACTACCAGACGGCTTTATATTTTTTCTGCGGCTCTTAATTTTACACTCCTTGATCTTGGGTTTGATTTTAGTTCTGCTTCCCTTGCGACGATAGGTTTTCTAGTCAATATTTTTAATCTACTTTCTTTATCACAAACACAGACCGGAACTTCCAATGGACAAACACAGCTTAATGCTTGGTATTTAAAAAATTCCTTAACTATCCTATCTTCCAAAGAGTGATAAGAAAGAATCACTATTCTGCCACCGGTTTTCAAAAGATCTACAGCCTTTCCCAAAAAATCTTTAAGTTCTTCAAGCTCATTATTAACATAAATTCTCAAAGCTTGAAAAACTCTTGATAGAGTTTTGTTCAAATTTTTCACTGGTACTACTTTTTGTATAGCCATTTTTAATTGAGTAGTAGTTTCTATGGGCTGAATTATTCTTTCATTAACAATACTTTTAGCTATTAGTCTTGATTTTCTTTCTTCGCCATAGTTATAAATTACATCAGCAATTTCTTCTTGCTCTGCATTATTAATAAATTTATGTGCCGGAGCTCCAACAGTTTTATTCATTCTTAAATCTAAAACAGCTTCCTCGCGGTAGGTAAATCCCGAGTCTTTATTATCAAACTGAAAAGAGGATACTCCAAGATCAGCGAAGATTCCATCAAAACCTTCAATATTGTCAACAAGTGATATATTCCTAATTTCAGTAAAAGCTGCATTGTAGAGTTCTACTCTTCCATCGTTAGCAAACTTTTCTTCACAGAAAGTGTACGCATCAATATCCTTATCAGTTGCTACCAATTTAGAATTTTTGTCTAGCTGAGATAAAAAACTTGAAGTATGACCACCAAACCCTAATGTTGCGTCAAAATAGGTTCCAGTTTTATTAGTTATTACTAAATTTGTCGATTCAGCCAATAAAACTGGGACATGATGATTCATATGTCATGCACCCATAACTTGTTTGGCTATTTCTTCGTACGATAGCTCGCTGGTTTTTAGGTATTCTTCATAGTTTTGCGGATTCCAAATTTCAATTTTTTTGATAGCACCTAGAATTAAAACATCTTTACCAATTTCAGCATACTCAATTAAGTTCTTTGGAATTAATAATCTCGATTGTGAGTCCAACTTATCTTCTGCAGCTTCTTGCAAGAACATGCGTAGAAACATAGCTTCCTTTGGTTCAAAACTGTTAAGTTGGTTTAATTTACTTTGAACCAATTCTTCCCAAAAATTCATAGGATAAACATCAATACAATTTGTGGTACCCCGAGTCATTACGAATGCATCGTTTGATTTGGGATCTACAAATTTCCTCAATTTGGCAGGAATACTTACCCTTCCTTTTGAGTCAACTGAATATTTAAAACTTCCTATAAACATTAAATTACCATTATTTGGGAATATTCAACACTTTTACCCACTAATCGTAAAATAATGGTTTTATAAGCCAAAAGTCAAGTTTTTTTTAATTAAAATTTAGGTCTAATCACATTTTTGGGAAGGAAAATTATTTTAGAGTAGAAAAGATATAACGAAGTGTTAATTAGTTGATTTTAACTAACAAATGAGGGCTTCTAATTTATCAATTGATTAATTATAAAAAAAATAGGTTTTGTTAAAAATATATCACAAAACCTAAATTTTTTAAAATATGCAGAGAAATGTACTATGAAAAAGGAAAGATGCGCTGGTAGCGCGAGCCATCTGGGGGATTCGAACCCCCGACCTACTCATTACGAATGAGTTGCTCTGGCCAGCTGAGCTAAGATGGCGGCTAAATTCTATTTACCTTTTTTCTTATGTCTATTTTTTCTTAATCTTTTTTTTCTCTTATGTGTAGCCATTTTATGACGTTTTCGTTTTTTACCACAAGGCATATAAACACTCCTAATTATTTGATTTTAATAATTCTTCAGCTTTTTTTCCAATATTTGTATTTGGATTAATATCTCTTGCCTTTTGCCACCACTGTTTTGCTTCCGTGGAATTGTTATTTGCAAGATTAACTATTCCTAAATTAAAATTTGCAATCTGGTGATTAGGATTTATCCCCAAAGCGCTTTTTATTACATTTATTGCTTTATCATATTTTTTTAATTCAAAGTAACAAACACCCATATCTACAATTACATCTGCATTATCTGAATGAGTTTTAAGATAAGTTTCATACTTATCAATAGCTCTTTCATAGAAACCATTGTCATTAAGTAAATGGCCTAGCTTTAATAGTGCTTCATGATTTTGTGGACTAGATTTAACTACTTCTTCTAGTTTATTAATTTCATTTATTGCATTTAGGTCAACCGGAGGATTATTAGAATTAATGGAATTATTTAGACTATGAGTATTCTGATTTGCTGTTACATCAGCACTATCAAATAATCCTGATGAGATAAGAACAAATGCTCCAAGTGCAAATAAAACTGCAACCACACTCATTAATTGAAAACTAGATAAAACCTTTTTAGAATTCTTATTCATAAATTTTCTTAATCTCCATTCTCCAAATTTTTCATTCCTCTATCTACAGCTGATTTAAAATCTTTTGAAAATTTAAAAACTGGGACGAAATGTTCAGGGACAAAAACTTTCTCACCAGTTCTAGGATTTCTAGCATAACGTGCATTTTTCTTTTTGGTTTTATAACTTCCAAAGCCTCTTATTTCAATACCATTCCCTTCTCTTAAAGCTTGAATAACCGTATTCAGAAAACCTTCAATAATTGCTTCTGTCTCTAGTTTCGTTAATCCAGTACCTGATGCAACTTTTTCTACAATATCAGCTTTAGTCATAATTAACCTTCTAATTTTATTTTATCTATTCAAGCTATGCAAGATATGAAAGATTTTTCATTTAATCAAACAATGAATTCTTATAAATTAAGATAAAACAATTAGTTAGAGATTCTGTATAACAATTGAAGTTTAAGAGATTTGACTTTCTGCATATTCGATAATTGGCTTTAACATCCTCACTTTGTCTTCACTAAGCTCTGTTATATTTGATAGTCTGTATTTTGCTGAATTATACTGACCTTTTTCATAACTAGTGATTCCATTAATAATCTGAGCATTCTGTTTATTAATTCCTTCAAATTGAAACTCATTTAACTCTAAGACGTCGTTAATTTTACCCAACTTAATTTTTAACAAATTATTTATAATATGAGCAGACATGTTAGCATTACCATTTACAATATAATTGTCGATCTCCATTTGCGCATTATCAAACTGTCCTATGAAATTACTTACTTGTGAATACAATAGTATATAATCATTATTTCTCTTACTATCGTCAACTTTTGATAATTCCTCAGCAGCATCATTAAAATTACCAAGTTTTATTAACGCACGTACTTTGTATAAAATAGGTTCGTGTAATGATGGATCAATTTGATTTAGCGAATCAAACATTTTTATTGATTCTTCGTAATTCATTTTCCAGAATTCAAAAATACCTTTTTGGAATATCGCATCTTTATATTTTGGATTCTTATTAACTGCGATCTTTAAATTAGAAAGTGCTTCATCTTCATTATTGAGCTTAAATTCAAGAAAGGCAATTTGATAATAAACCTCAGCATCATTATCGTTAAATTTCAGAATTTTCATTAAATCTTCTTTTGCACCTTCATATTCACATAAATGAATTTTAAGACTAGCAATGTGTTTAATTATATTAACATCAGCAGGAACTAAACTTTCAGCCACGTAAAAAGCCTCAAGGGCATTAGAGTGATTTTCTGCAATCAAGTGAAGTTCGGCCATAAGTAAATGAAATGACTTATTTTCAGGCTCCAGTTCAATTGAGTTGGCAATACTACTTTTTGCATCAATTAAATCACCAATTTTCATTTGAATTTTGGCTTTATTAAAATAATAAATTGCATTAGTAGGGTTTAACCTAATAGCATATTCAAAATCATCAATTGCTTCTTTATGATTAAGAAGCTGAATATTTATTAATCCTCGTAGATTAAATGAAAATCCGTTGAGAGAGTCAATGACAATGGCTTTATCAATTTCATTAATCGCACTGACATAATTACTCTGTGCAAATAAAATTAGACTACGTAAATATCGTGTCTCAAAATCTTCTTGTTTTGCCGCTAATAATAGATCAGTTAATTTAAGGGCTTCATCGTATTCTTTATTAAAGTATTTAGATCGAGCAGTAAAATATTGAGTTTGAAGATCATCACTATTTGTACTGTAATACTTTTCAGCGTAATCCGCAGCTTTTGAATTGTTTTTTTGATATGAATATGATTTTGACAACAATTGATAAATTTCTGGGTCACAATCTTGATTTATTTTTTCTAGTTTCTTCAAATCTATCTGAGCTTTTTCATAATTTTTTGCACACATAAATGCTTTTGCTCTGTATAGCAAAGCCTCTTCATTTTTTTTACTAATATCTAGAGCTTGAGAAAAAAAAGTAATTGCGGAGAAATAATTTTCTTCTTCAAAATTTTCATTGCCAATACGAATAAGCTCTTTGATTTTGTCACCAAAAAATATTTTTTTTACAAAATTCATTTTTCAAGAGTCCATTAAATTCAATAATTACATTATGAATATTGTCTATTTTATATCTGTGTAAGTTATACGTTACAATAATAATAATCAATAGATTTAGATAGCATTTGTCTGAGAAATGGTAGACAAGATATTTGAGAATTATACACGAGCTACCAACATTATTAGGAATACTGTAAAAATTAATTTTATATCTAAATCTACTTATTAACAAATTATTGAGACTAAACTTGCACTTTATTAGTAAATCCAGTTTATAGCACCCAACTATTTGATAACCAATTATTTTTTGGGAAGTCTTTCCAGAAAGGAACTTTGACTAAGGATAGCAAAGCTATTGGCTTCTCTGAATTCATCAATATTAAAACAATTCATGTAACTCATTGAACTTCTAAGGCCATCAGAAATTGAATAAATGACAGATTGAACCGGTCCTTTGTAAGAAATCATAGTTTCTTCACCCTCTACGAATTCATTTTTCATCTTTACACCAAATGATGCAGAACCTCTATACTTTTTCCATAATTGATCATTATACTTAATAACCTCACCAGGAGCTTCTTTAGTACCAGCTAGCATTCTACCTAACATAACAACATCAGCCCCAAGAGCTAAAGCTTTAGCTACATCTCCCGGACTTTTAATTCCACCATCGGCAATTAATTCTATTTTTAGGTTTTTTGCTTCCCTCGCAAAATATAGATCCAACAATGAGCTTGCTTGCCCAATTCCAATTCCAGTCTGAATTGAAGTTGTACAAACACTTCCTCCACCAATACCAATACGTACTGCATCTGCACCAGCATCAACTAATTCACTTAAAGAACTACCATTGGCAACATTACCCACAATTACTTTAATATTATGTTTGCTTTTTATCGACTCACATTTTTCTAGTACAGTCTTATTATTTGCATTGGCCGTATCAATACAAATTGTATAACCTCTTTCTGCAAATTTTTCAAGGCTATTCACATCATGTGTTAAACTAATTGAAACAGCTGAGATTTTATGATTAGCATTAGTATATACTTTATCAAGGGAAGAATCAAATCGATTTATGATTCCAATACAACCCATATCGTGAAGAGCTTCTGCCATTACAACTCCTGTTACAGAATCCATGGGACTTGATAGCACTGGGACAGACATTTTATAGCCTAAAAAACTAGATTCGGTTTTTACTTCTTTTCTACTCTTTATCCTCGAGACTTCACATGGAACTAAACTAATATCATCGTAAGTAAGCGACAGTTCATGATTACTTAAGTCCTCTTTTGAATAAATTTTCATTTACTATCTCCGTAATAAAAACAAGTTAAATACTAATATGATATTTCAACATAGATGGTATTAAAATAATACCATCTATGTAAAATGGGCTACAACTTATTCAGCTAATAATGATTCCATCTTATCCAACAATTCATTCATCTTATTAACTACAGCCAATATAGGGCTTGGGGAAGTCATATCAACACCAGCTGTTTTAAGAACATCTATTGGGTACTGAGAGCTCCCAGCTTTCAAAAATGCTAAAAATCTGTCAATTGCTGGTTGACCTTCTTTCTTAATTTGTGATACTAGTTCCTGAGATGCTGCATAACTAGTTGCATATTGGTAAACATAAAAATTATAGTAGAAATGAGGTATTCTTGCCCAAGTGTATGTTTCTTCTTCATCAACTATCATTTCTGGGCCCCAATATTTCTGGTACATTTCACCGTACAGATCGCAGAGAATATCAGGAGTAAGAGCCTCACCACTTTCAGTTTTTTCATGAACTAGTTGTTCATATTCAGCAAATCTTGTTTGACGATAAAAAGTGGTTGTGATATTATTTAACTGCTTTTCAATCAATGCAAGTTTCTCTTCCTTGGTTTCAGCATTTTCAATTAAGTAATCCAACAATAAAGCCTCATTTGCAGTTGAGGCAACTTCAGCAACAAATATTGAATAATTTGCATAAGGATAAGGTTGATTCTTTTCAGTATAATAGGAATGCATATTGTGACCCATTTCATGGGTAAATGTAAATACATCATTCAATTGATTTGACCAGTTCAGTAAAACATAGGGATGAACTCCATAAGAGACACCTGAAGAATAGGCCCCACTTCTCTTCCCTTTTGTTTCATGAACATCAATCCATCTATTATTAAATGCTAGTTGTAGGCTACTTAAATAATCTTCTCCTAATGGTTTAAGGGAAGCTAGAAGAACATCTTTAGAATTTTCATAATCATAATCTTTTTGCACGGACGGGAATAAAGTAACATATGTGTCATAAGCATGTATATCATCAAGCTTTAATATTTTCTTTTTTAATTTAGCCCACCTATGAAGTGGTTCCAAATTTTCATTAACTGTATTAACTAGATTATCATAGACTTCTAATGGAATATTGTTTGGCTCTAAAGAGGCTGCTCTAGTTGAATTATACTTTCTCGCCTTTGTGTTGAATATTGAAGATTTGATATTCCCATTAAAAAGTGCGACTAATGTATTTTTATAATCCATAAAAGGTTTGTACAATCCTTTATAAACTCTCTCTCTATATGTTCTATCTGCAGAATACATTGCTGCGCCATATCTTCCATGAGAAATTTTTATATCTTCTCCACTCTCGTCTGAAACAACAGGGAATTGGATATCAGCATTGTTGAACATTCCGAAAACACTAGAGGCAACTCCTTCAACTGGACTTGCTAATGCCATGATTTCTTCTTCGTTCGTAGATAAGGTATGAGACTTAGTACGTAATAAATTCTTAATTTGCTGCTCGTAAATTTTTAATTCTCCTTTGGTTTTAATAAAATTCCAAAGTTTATCCTCAGCAATGCTCAATAATTCCGGTCTTATATATGAACTAGCTGCGCCAATTTTTGAGCCAAGAGCCGAAACCCTTTCATATCTTCCTTGGTTCTCTGCATTGCCCAAATCCAAATCCTTAGATAATGAGGCATACAAATAAAGTTTGCTTAACTTAATACCAACAGCATCATCAAATTTTAGACATTCTAAGAGATTATCTGATGATTGTCCCAAAGTACCTTTGAATTTTTCATATTTGTTAATTGCATCTTCGGACCATTTAAAATCTTTTTCCCATTGATCAATATTTTTATAAATGTCTTGTACATTCCAAGTTAACTCTGCTGATATATCACTTCTCGATGGAAGCTCGCCTTTGCTTTGAGCATTTGACGAATCGTAATTTTGTAGATTTAATAAAACTGTCAAAATTATTACACTCCTAACTGTTTGATAATTGATTAAATTTTTAATTTTCATTATTACCCTCTAAAAAATAATATAATATTTACTGATGAAACTTACTTAAAATGAGAGCTATTCAAAAGCAGATTTAGGGTAGTTGTAAAACAATTTACTTATATTCATCTAACAAATAATACTGCATATTCTTACAGCCTATTTTAGAATCACTAAAATTTTTTGATCTGATTTTTTCTACTGATAACTTAATTATATTTCCAAATTTTTTAACTTCATCTCGAGAGACAATTTTTGTTACCGAAAATTTGTCATCTCTTAAAAAGACTAACCTAAGTTCAAACTCCTTCATTTTGGGATACTGATTGATAATTATATACGAGTAGAAGAACAATTGGTTTAAGTATGTATCTCTTTTTTCCTTTACATTATTATCATTTACTCTGTCAGATTTGTAATCAACAACGATAATTTTGTCATTATCTACAATTAGTTTATCAATAATCCCATATAAGTAGTAGTTCGATTCCCGTTTATAAAATTCTATTTCATTATATGATTTTATAAATATATTTAAATATTTGTATGATTCTGAATTATAGAACTTATAAATTAGTTCCGAAATTTCTTTTATCAGTTTTTCTTTTTCTCTATTGCTCAGAAGCATTACCGATTCTTCTCTGTCAATTAAAGAGATTGCTGCATTTTCAATTTCTGCGATTGGTATATTTTTTTCTAAAATTGAATGTGCAACACTTCCAACAGTATTACCGGGAATATTTAATTCATCTTCTTTATAACTAAATTCAAGCTCTGTTTTATCTCTAAAAAGTTTTGTTAACTCTCCATAACCAAATTCATATGTCAGCTCATACTTTTTTGGACAATTTAGAAACAAACTAATCTTAGAGGCCGATATAATTTCATTCTTTTCTGAGGATTGAATATCACTAATATTTAGTCGATACTCCTTTGAGGCTTCCTTTCCACTTTCTTTTTTAAGATTGTCAGAATATTCAATATTATTCTCAATTGAGATTGTCATTCCCAGTTCTTCATTTGTTAAAGAATATTCACCATCATTAAATCTCATAAAAGTTAAATCATCATTTAAAGTGATTTCAGTTTCATCATGCTTGATGGAAAGAGATCCAAAAATCATTGAAGCAAAAGAGTCCGGCCAAAAATTTTCTTTTTTTAATCCCACTGTAATTATTAAGTGTTGCTCTGCTCTAGTTACGGCAACATATAGTAACCTTTTTGATTCAGCAATTGATTTTTTCTTTTGAATGTAATTATAAATCCCAATAATTGGTGCTTGTTTATACTCTTCGAAATAATTGTTATCAACTGGCAGCTTTGATAAAATACCAAAATTTTTATCAACAGTAATTTCTTTTGATTTCAATTTTTCATCAAAAGTTTTCTGATTCGTTTTAAATAGAATTACAACTTTAAATTCTAACCCTTTAGATTGGTGGATTGTCATTATTTTTACTGCGTCATCACCAGAATCCAAGTCAGCTTGACCTTCATCTTCAATATTATTTATAGCTTCATACAAATAGTTTGCAAAATCAAAAAGTGTATGAAAACCCTGCTCAGTAATATAAATTGATTTTTGAATAAGTTTCTCAAGATTAGCAATTTCTTGAGTAGCATTTGATTTACTAGATATATATGCCCAATATCCAGTATCAGTATTTATTTTTCTAATTAATTCGTTTGGTCTTAATATTTTTGCAGCATATAAGTGTTCTTCAATTAGTTTTATCATCGAGTCATATTCTGGGAAATACTTTAATTTTTCAAATAAACTATTACCATTAGATAAGAATATTTTTGTTAACTGAACATCAGATAGACCATAATAAGGTGCTCGCAAAATAGTTGCCAATGCTAAATCATTCTTTGGATTAATTAAAAAGGATAAATAATTATAAATATCATAAATAAGCTGTTGTTGATAATACCCTTTACCACCCACAATTGAAAAAGGTATACCGAATTCAGTAAATACTTGTTCTAATTCTAGAAAATTTTTTCTCTTTGTGCATAAAACTGTTATATCTTGAAATTTATAGTCGTACTCTGAATTCTCTATCAATTGTAATATTTTTCTTGAAACAAGCTCAGCTTCTGTAGCATTTTCTTCATCAGATAGTATTAACTCAATTTTTCCTTTAGAGGAATTTGGATATGCACATACTAGTTCATTATAGCCGACTTCATTAAACTGTGGATTTGGATCCTTAAACAGTTTTCTAAATAATACATTTGTAAACAATGCAATATTAGGAGCTAAACGAAAAGAGTGTGGAAGATCCAAAATACTCGTTTCATTTTCAGCAGTTTCAATTTCCTTTTTTGTTTGATTAAACAATTCAACTTCGGCTTCTCTAAACATATAAATACTTTGTTTCTCATCGCCAACAACAAATAAATTACCAGTTGATAAATTCTTTAGAATAGGCATGAAAATGTTATACTGAGTTTCATTTGTGTCCTGGTACTCATCAATCATTATATATTTAAACTTCTCAGATAACGCATGTTTAACTTCATTATTTGTAATTAGGTGTTGTGTAAGCAAAAGAAGATCTTCAAAATCCAAATATGATTTCTGCTGTTTTTTATTTGCATAGCGCTCACTAATTTCACTATAGAATTCAATGATTTCTTTTCCAAACTTTGCCAAATTTGCATTTAATTTCTCATAACCATTTGCTATTTCGATGTCTTTGAGATCTTTAAATATAGCCGTTGTCTCATCTATAATAGTCACATTCTCAGAATATAATTCAGTTGATAGATATCCCCTTTTAACTACATCACCTTTTTGAGTAAGAATATTTGTTTTAATCTCATTCAACAGGATGAATTTATCAACTAATGTTTCTCGAGCTTTAAGTTCATTTAACAAACGATTTATTTCAATTTGCTTCTCGCTTTGCTTAAAACTCTCAGCTATATTATTTATCACAACAACATTTTGGATTAAAATATTTATTTTTCTTTTGAACAAGTCCTCAAACTTGAGTTCAAAATTGGACTTAAGCCATTCAGCAATATCTTTAGTATTACCTTTATAATACGTATCAGTCAATCGTTCGGTCGATTTTCTCTTGTTAAAAAGTTGTTTTACTTTGCTAATTAATAGAGATTTATTACTAAATATTCTAATTAGATTTTTCACACTAGGTGAATCTGACAAAAGGTTGGCAGTTATTGCCTCATTAAAACTTTGGTCTAAAAGATCGTTAGCAGTTCGAGCATCTATCGGAGAGAAATTTGCATCAATTCCAGCTTCAGGGGCATAATCTTTAAGTATATCAATACAAAAAGAATGTATTGTGGAAATCTTTGCAGAAACTAAACTCCTACGCAATGTTTCCAATCTATATCGTTGATTTCTAGTAGAATTCGAAATTCTAGTATCAAGTTCAGAAGCAATTTTTGAATATAACTCACTTGCAGCTTTTTCAGTAAATGTAATGGCAACTATGTTATTTATAGATATATTTTCATTGATTAATATTTCGACATAACGTTTTGATAGGACCGTTGTTTTACCGGATCCAGCATTTGCGGTTAGTGAAATGTGTTTTTTGTAATTAAGTGCAGCTTTTTGATAATCAGTAAGTACACTCATAATGACTTATGGAAAATTAATTTAATTGTTGTTCCCTTTTGTGAACTATTATCAATACTAATATCTCCTCCTGTGCTTCTCAAATACCTTCTGGCCATACTAAGTCCTAAGCCCATTCCATCTTTCTTAGTTGTAAAGTTTGGTTCAAAAATTCTTGCTGAATGTTCATCAGAAATTCCTTTCCCATTATCATTTACAATTAACTCATAACTAGAATCTGTTTCATTTAGTTTAAGAAATATTTCTGTTGCCCCAGCTTGTATAGAATTTCTGAGAATATTAATAACAGTTCTTTTAAGTTGATCAGCATCTCCACTTATTATTGTTTTATCATGATCATGTTTTAAACTTATTTTAATTTTTTCGTCGGTAAATAAATTCATTGCATGTTTAATAACATCCACACAATCTATATCTTCTACTATTACTTTGGGCATTCGCGCAAAATTCGAAAATTCAGTAGCAATATTTTTAAGAGTTTCAATTTGATTAAGAATTGTCCTGGTTACTTTTTGAAAGAAATTATCAAATTTGTCAGATTTATCATTATACGCAGTTACTAGTTGCTGAACACTGAGCTTCATTGGTGTTAGTGGATTTTTTATTTCATGAGCAACTTGTTTGGCCATTTCCTTCCAAGCCTCTTCTCTCTCGATTTCAGCTAAGATTGTTTGATTCCTTTTTAATTCTTTAAGCATGTATTGAAATCCGGAGACTAGTTCTCCAAGTTCCCCTTTAGCATTAGTTTTTAATTCCAAACTCAAATCTCCGGCAGCAACAGATTTAGTAGCAGAAGTGATTCGTCTAATAGGTAATGATATTTGATTAGCAAATAAAGCACTAAAAATAATAATCAGCACTACTGCTAAAGAGTAGATGCCAAACAAGAATACATCTACTTCCGAACCACTCAAAGGTAACCGAATATTGTTAAATCCATCGGCAACTTTTATTATTATTTCCTCGCCTAAAAAATTTGCCTTATAATAAAAAGAATTGAATTTGAATTTGTCTACAGATTCATTAACAAGTACTTCTTGAGACGCATCATTAATAAGTTCATTAAAAGCTATTGGGTTAATATTTTTGGGAAGAAGTCCTACATCGTATAGCAATTCATGAGAGCTATATTCTAGACGGCTCTGTGAAAAAACTGCATAATTAATATTGAGATCTTTAGAAGCTTTTTCATACAGGTCATGATTAACTATTTCATCATTATTTTCATTAATATAATTTTCTATACTAAAGGCTCTTTTCCCAAGCTTATAATAGATTGCATCATCATTTTTCTCTTCAGTCAAATTTCTAAAATAAAATGCTGTGAGTATAAGAGGAATTACTGAAATTATCAAAAAAGCTAATAAAAGTTTTGATCTTAAATCAAATTGATAATTTAACTTGCTACTCGAATAAAAAAGAATATATCCTAATAAAATAAATAGCAAAACTAGTGAATGTGTAAAAAAGATTTTAAAGAAATCAAATAATCCAATTGAGAGCTCTTTATCACGAAGTGCCACTCCTATTATTCTACTAATATTATTGGGAATGGTTCTTTTTACATAAATTAAATATTCTGCTCCATTAAATTCAGCATTAATCCAAGCATCATTTTTAGAAGAAAATTCCGCATTAAGAATTGTATTGTTTATTATCTGGGTTGGATTGAGATTCCCATAAACTACTTTTAACTCTTTGTTACGATAATCAAGAATTATTAACTTATCTAACTTATGAATCGATTTATCATTCAGCTTACCTGCTGAAATAAAATCTGGATGGGAACTAAATCCAAAATCATTAAGATCAGATAAAATTGAAACATCTAAATATCCTAGGAAAGCGAATTCATCTTTAACAGGGAAAATCCCACGAATCAATTTTTGAGATTCATTATCTATTGCTTCCTCAAATATTTGGATTTCCTCAATAACAGAATTTGTATCAATAAATTTATCGAGAGTAAGTTTTGGATATGTAGATCCGAAGCCTCCAAGTAGTTCGCCTGAGAGACTTATGAAATTAATTGACGAATTTATTGCTTCATTTTGTAACTTACTTTTACTCCAAATCTTAAAAGCCGAGCTATTGTAGTTTGTATTCTTTTTGCTAAAAGATTTAATGGCTTCTCTTCTACTAAATTCAGATAATATTGTTTCACTTATTAAATCTTTATACCAACTATCATCAACTCTTGAAATAATTGAAGCGGTTGTTTTTAAAGATACCTTTTCTAATTCAGCATTATAATAAAGCAGTGAACTAATTGAAAAAATTGAAGCACCTAAAAAGAAAATAATAACTTTAGTGATATTTTTATAATCATATTTTGCAATTAAATAAACAGAAACAAACACAAAAGTAATTTGAAGAAATTTAATTGATAGTGTTAATTGAGGATTATCTTGCATATTTGTATAAAATAATTCGCCTATAAAAAGTAATATCGCTAAAAATGTAACATGTTTATAATCCCAGTCTTTTTTTTCTCTAACTCGAAAAGATGATAGAATAAAAACAATGATTGATGCTGAGCCAAACATAGAAATCAGTCCTATCAATAAGATATTTACATGCATTACAAAATGAGGTTGTGAAAAAATTAAAGAAGTACTTTGAAAATATCTAAGAGATGAGTCAAAAACAAATCCTCTAATAGCTGCACCAATACCTCTTAAAAATAATAAATAAATTATAACACCGATTATAAAAACTAGTATTGATAAAATATTAATTTTGTGTTTTTCTTCTTGAATTGAATTAAGAGAAATTAGAGCATAACGGAAATAAAACAAAACCAGAAAAAATATTACCAATAATGTAATAGAAAGATCAATAGGTGAATACGCTAAACCATCACCGAAATTTGAGAAGTAATATTTTGCGTTCAACAGTTCTGTTGATAAAAGATTATGGGGGAATTTTATTAGTATTAATAAATATCTTAATACAAATAAATAAACCGTTATGGTAAATAGCACAAGAAACTTACTAGTTTGTTTTGATAATTCTGTTTTTAAGAAATATCCTATAAGTAAATAGCCAATTAAAGCTAATAATCCCTGAATTGTTGAGATTAGATCCTCTAAATCTCTTACAGAACTTTCCCGACTAGGTTTCAAGAAAGTTGCCATTCCAATAATGTTACCATTACTATTTTTTATTTCAAATGAATGTTTTCTTCCATCCTTATCTCTTAAAGCAATCGGTGAGTAATCAATTTTTACCTCAGAGCTTATATTTTCTGAAATTTCTGCAGTTAAACTTATCTCACTAAAATAATCCTCGTTAAGCTGATACTGTTTTTCTATAATTTGGGCGAGATAGATCTGGTAATTATTTTCATTTACAGAAAATGTATCTTTTACAATTAGGTAAGATTTGATCTCAGATTCTAGGAAATAAGTTTCACCATAATCGAATTTTAACGTATCATCAATTTTAAGTTGTTCGAGATAATTATTGTTCCAATAGAACAGCTCATCGTTTTTATATATCGCAGTTGTGAGTGCTTCGTTGTTAACAGTGGACATAACATTCTGAAATTTTTCAAAATTTAGCCCTCTTATTCCAATTAAGTTGGATAGCAGTTCATCTTTATTGATAATTAATTTCTGTTGCTTGTCATATAGTATTTGAGATGCAGTAACTTCTATGGAATTAACTTTCTGTTCAATACTCATTGCCCAATTATGAATTTTGTTTTCAATCAGTTGGTTTCCAATAACTCCAACTGTAAATGTTAACAAGGCAAGTAAAATTATAATAGATAGAGTTTTATTATTTGAAAAGAATTTTAAGATATTCATGTTTGAATATAAATAAAAATTATTACTTCAAAAAAAAATAATACCTAATAAAAAAGCATACTTAATCAAGTATGCTTTTTGTTAATCATTAAATGAAATTATTTTACTAGTTACTGTTTTTAATAACTTGCTTCTGCAATTCTTTTCTTTCAGAACTTTGTCTATTAGTTTTAAGTTGTTGCTCACCTTCTAATAGTTGATATGCCCAGTCAAAAACAACCCGCTCCGGTGTAATAGAATTTATTCTAATTTTCGCAAAATGATTATCCCATGTCCAAATAACATATGTATGTCCAACTTCTGCTAAAGTATACTTTACATTATCATCACCAATTATTTCAATCCATCCATTCAAAGGTGCATAAGTAATATCTAAAAAGCTATTTGTAAATCCCATATCTTGAATATCTGTATCCTTCCGAACATTTAAATAAAAATCACCTTCAAAATAATCATAGAAAAAGTCAGTAGAATTCACATCATCAAATGGCACTACTTCATATTCACTAAAATCATATCCACCAAGTGCAGGGAATTGATTTGATTCAAAAACAGACTGGTTTGTACCTTCTGGTCTTGCAACCCCATAAACTTTATCGTAACTTAATTCACTTTCATTTCCATCATGATCATAAGCAGCAACAGCATAGAAATATAATTCGCCATTTATTGCATCATGATCATAAAAATAATTTCCATTTGTGTTTCCAAGTAGTTCATATTCTCCCCAATAGGAATATGCAAAATAAACGTTATAACCAGCTACATCTCTTTCTCTACTATCTTCCCAAGTCACTTCAACAAGATTATCTCCAACGTATATAATAACATTTTCTGGTGGTGATGGTGGAGTATTATCATAATTATCAACATAATGATCACAATGAGTAAATAGGAATATTGTAGTTAATAATAATACTATTCGAAAGACTTTTTTTTCGATGTTCATTTTCTCCTCCACTAGATTTTTATTTCTAATATGCAAGGAAAGTGCCAAATAAAAAGGTTTGATTTTGTACAAAAAATTCAATGTTTGAGAATGATTTTGACGAACTTGTACTTTCGGGTAGATTTTCCTGTATAATATAATATACAGGAGAATCTACTAAACAGGATAATCTATTTTAGGTTAGAAAATTCACCATCTTTAAATAATTGTGCATTATTAATAACTGCAACCGATCTTCCAGTTAATAATCTCTTATTAAAGGGTGAATTTTTTGATTTTGAAAGAAATTTTTTAATATCTACAGTCCATACTTCATCTAGGTCAATTATTGTTAAATTTGCCAATTCACCGACTTTAATTTGAGGAACGGAAATCTTTAATATTTTTCTCGGATTTATTGATAGTTTTTCAATTAATTGAGAAATAGTTAGATGGTTTTTGTGAACAAGCTCACTTAATGAAAGACCAAGTTGGGTTTCAAGACCAAGTATTCCATTTGGTGCGTAAATAAACTCTGATTCTTTATCTTCACTTGCATGCGGAGCATGATCACTAGCAATGCAATCAATTGTTCCATCTTTTAGTCCTTCAATCATCGCCTGAACGTCTTGATCGGTTCTTAGTGGTGGATTCATTTTATAGTTAGTATCGTAATTAACTAATTCTTCATCTGTCAAACAAAAATGGTGCGGTGTAACCTCGGCAGTAATTTTAATCCCTTTTAACTTGGCCTGTCGTACTAAGTCAACAGCTTCTTTTGAACTGATATGAGCAATATGAATTTTACCATCAACATATCCAGCAACAGAAATATCTCTCATAACAGTTAAATCTTCTGCAATTGTGGGAATTGAAGGTACACCAAGACTAGTTGAAACAGTACCCTCATTCATAGAACCATCAGCAAGAGATTCATCTTCACAATGCTCAATTAATGGTAAATCAAACATTTTAAGATATTCAAGAGCGTTTCTTACTAATGAGGCGGACTTAACTGCAACACCATCATCTGAAAAACCAACTGCCCCAGCTTCAACTAACTCTGCAATTGGTGCTAAATTCTCTCCTTTCCTTTCTTTACTTACGGCTCCAATTGGAAAAACATCGACTAAGTGGTTTTCTGCTTTCTGTTTTATATAATTTACTACTTCTGCTGAGTCAATTGAAGGAGTTGTATTTGGCATACAAGCCACACCAGTAAATCCACCCGCTGCAGCTGAATTTGATCCAGAAAGCACAGTTTCTATATCTTCTCTACCGGGTTCCCTCAAATGCACATGCATATCGAATAATCCAGGAACGCAAATTTTACCGTCAAAATCTATAACTTCACTAGAATCGAAATCTGCTGAGTTTAAATCACCAACTTTTACAATTATACCATTCTCTATTAACAAATCTTTTTCTACATCAAGATTTTGATCTGGATTTAATAATCTCATTCCCTTTAGAACTAATTTCATGTCTTTCCTTCAGATTTATAAGATAATCTAATTATTTGTGCCCAATAGATATAATACTGCCATTCTGATTGCAACACCATTCGTTACTTGATCAAGAATTATTTGATAGGGTCCATCTGCAACTTCGGAGGATAATTCAATTCCTCTATTAATTGGACCGGGATGTAATATTAGAACATCCTTATTATATTTTTCAATAACATCGCTTGTGATTCCAAAATACTTTCTATATTCTCTCAATGAAGGGATTGTGGTACCAGCATCTCTTTCTAATTGTATTCTTAATACATTTAACACATCATTTTCTGCAACTGCCTTATTTATATCATGATATACTTTTACTCCAAACTGCTCAATATTTTTCGGAAACATTGTAGGTGGTGCACATACTGAGACTTCAGCACCCATTGTAATGAGACCAAAAATATTTGATAAGGCTACTCTGCTATGTGCTATATCCCCAACGATGCAAACCTTTAATCCCGCCAATTTTCCTAATTTTTCTCTGATTGAATACATATCTAATAATGCCTGCGTTGGATGTTCATGCCTGCCATCTCCAGCATTTACAATTGAAGCATTACTAATTTTTGTTAGATAGAGAGGAACTCCTGCAGATTGATGTCTTACAACGATCATATCAATTTTCATCGCTTCAATATTTCTAACAGTATCCTTAAATGTTTCCCCTTTTGTTGCACTACTATTTGAGGTAGTAAAATTGATTGTATCTGCAGACAATCTTTTTTCAGCTAATTCGAATGACAGTCTAGTTCTTGTAGAATTTTCATAAAAAAGGTTAACAATCGTTGTCCCTTTAAGAGTTGGGACCTTCTTAATAGGTCTGTCCAATATCTCTCTAAATGTAGTAGCCGTGTCAAGAATTAATTGGATATCATTTTTTGAAACATTTTGTAAACCGAGCAAGTGTTTAATATTTAATGCCATTTCTCCCCTGTTTTATTTTGGCGATTCAATTAGATAAACCGCATCTTCATCATCAATTTCTTGCATTTTTACTTTAACTTCTTCGTTTAAAGAAGTAGGTATACTCTTACCTATAAAATCAGCTTTAATTGGCATCTCTCTATGCCCACGATCAACCAGTACACAAAATTGAATTGAGCTTGGTCTACCCAAATCCATTAAGGCATCTAATGCAGCTCTGGTTGTTCTGCCTGTATAAAGAACATCATCTATAAGAATTACGTCTTTTTCAGTAATATCAAAGGTTATATCTGTAACTGAAACTTGAGGTTGCTTCAATCTTGTCCTAAAGTCATCACGATAAAGCGTAGCGTCCAAAATTCCGAGAATAGGAAGATTATTATCAATTTCCTCAATTTTACTTTGAATTCTAGTTGCTAAAAATTCTCCTCGTGTTCTCATACCAATTAAAATGATATTTTCAGAACCTTTATTTCGTTCCAATATTTCGTGCGCCAATCGAGTAACGGTTCTATTTAATCCTTGCGTGTCAATTATTTTTGCTTTTATTATCATTTAAAAAAAATCCTCTTTGACTTTCGTCGCGGAGGTCTCCATGTTTACTATATTTTCATTGTTTTTCATTCCTTGTTATCTCTCTGGATAATTTTAAAGGATTTATTTGTAAAAATACTACAAATATTACTCAAGACAAAATTTTATTAAAATATTTCAAAAATTATTATTGGCTTCTCACTACTTTAATAGAGTTCGTCTAATTTGCAACAAAAATTCAATTAAAAATCCCAAAACAAATCCAATGGACGAAAAAAGAACGTCATAAATATTAAGATTGAAAATTGAATTTTCAACTAATAAATAAGTAACAACTTTTGTTACTAAAATTGTTGTAAAAAAGATTGAAAATGCAAACAAACCAATTATTATTGGTCTCAATGCAAATAATTTGAATCTATTTAATAAGCGTGAATTTGATTCACTCGCCTCATAATCAAAGGAATGGCGGATTTCTTTCATTTTACCAACTCAATTCAGAGTCCTGAAATTTGTGAATTATTATAGTACAGAGCTTAAAAACCAAAAGAGAAATAATCCCAAATACAATAACGAGTAATATGTTTTTGCTATTTCACTAGTTATAAATTTCATCTCATGTAATATATTTAATAAAGGCTATAACTCACTGTAAGATAATAATTTATCTTTGAAAAGCAAAGTTTAAATAATTAATTTCATTTTGAGATACTTTTTATGTCCCAAATTTGATTTTCATCACAAAATAGAATCAACCATTTCTCTTTATTTGTATTAATAAATTTAAGGAATAGAAATGCACAACGAGTTAACAATTGAACGATTTGGATATAACAACAAAAAGAGTAACGAAAGCAAAACCGTTTATCAATTAAAGAAAATTGGAAGCGATAGCCTATTTTATTTTGCAATTTTCTTAAGCACATTCTTTCTATTACAGCTTTTTCCATTTGTAAGCGGATTATTCAATGAAATCAATATTGGAGTGAACGAAGTAATTGTTAGTGTAATTGGTTTTATAAATGTTTTCTTTTTACAAGTTTTTAACAAAATTTTAAATAAGGCAAAATAATTATTGTACCAAACCAAGATTTGTTAAAGTAGTGATTTGAATCACGTAAAGAAAAAATTAAAATAGTATTATTACCCCATGGAAGAAACAAAAGTTAGTATAAATAAAGAAGTTGTCCCTCTAAAAAAAGAGTCCAGACTTACACTTATAGTTAGCAAGTTCATTCTTAATCCATTTCTTGCTGGAATTTCTGGTTTCACTGTTTTTTTTCTATTCGCTATTTTACTAGATTTGATGGTTAACTTATTTATTCCAGATAAATTCTTAACAATCGATATATTCACCGTTTTAATTGGGATTGCCGGATTTACTTTAGCATTTGGATTTAGCTTTCTCGAATCAACTCAAAAATAATCTCTTAATTTCACCTGATCAAAACCAAATACAATAAAAAGACCTGTAATATTTTTTATTGTTATTTATTCTCATTCTTGTTAATTTTATTAAATTTCTTTATTAAGAAGAATAAATCTACAATTTTTCGAGAAACCCTTGAAGGGAAATTCTGAAAAAGCAATTAACATTGCAGTAAAATATTTAAGAACTTTCTTAAAAATTGATGAAAAAATTATTCAAAGCAATAGACTCATAAAAATTCTTGTGAATTCGTTGTATTTAATAATTTTAACTCACCTCATAACAAAACTTCTATAGAAAGCTTTATTTAATGTGACTTTTATTACAATTTTAATTAACTAATCAATAACGAATAAAACTATTAAGTAATAATATTTCTATATCTTTTGATACAAACTTTTTACATATTCGTAAAAATATAAATTGGGAAAATTAATGGCACAGAAATTTTCATTTGATGTAGTCTCAGAAGTGGACTTTCAAGAAATTGATAATGCACTCAACCAAGCGTTAAAAGAACTTTCACAGCGTTATGATCTAAAGGATTCTAAGACGACTGTAGAATTGAACAAAAAAGATAAAACTATTTCGATAAACTCGAAAGATGATTATGGAATTAAGGCCTCATTTGATATTCTCCAATCTAAATTTATTAAGAGACAGATTTCTCTTATGGTAATGAAACCAGAAGAAATTGAACCAGCAGCAAATAGTAGAGTAAAACAAGTTATTAATCTGCAAAGTGGAATTAGCAAAGAAAATGCTAAAAAAATCACAAAGCTGATTAAAGAAATGAAGATAAAAGTTAGTGCTCAAATTATGGATGAACAAGTTAGAGTTCAAGGTTCAAAAAAAGATGAGCTTCAGTCGGTGATGTCGGCACTAAAAAATTCAGATTTAGATTTTCCCGTGCAATTTACGAATTATAAATAGATTAGTTTTTATTTGGCAATATAGTAAGTTCAACAAAATTTTTAGTTAAATATTTTTCTGAGACACTATTAACATCTTCTATTGTAAGCTTATGATACCTATTAAGATCATATAAAAAAGAATTTGGGTCATTTAAACTGCAATTATAATTGTTAATTTGATTTGTCATATTATCCAAATTTTGAAGAGAATATATAAAAGAGGATTTATATCCATTCAGCGCTCTTTCTAATTCATTCTCTTTGATCCCTTCTTTAACAACTTCATTAATTAGATCAGAAATATTTTTGCGAATATCAGAAATCTTCGCATTAGGTTTGATAGAGACAATTAGAAAAAACACACCATTGTATTGTCCTGAATACTGAAATGCAGATACATCTTGGGCAATCTGTAATTCATGAACTAACTTTTTATAAAGTCTGGCATTTTTTGAACCAGCTAAAATATCTGCCAATATATCTAATGAGGCATCATCTTCTCCATATCCCTTATCTGAGTGCCAAGCAAAATAAATTTTAGATAATTGAACATTGTCCGCATGCACAATTTGTTTAGAATCTTGCAAAACTACTTCAGCTGTTTTTTTTTCTTCTATTTTATTTCCTCTCAAAATAGAATCAAAATATTTGTGAACTAATTTTATAGCTTCATTTTTATTAAAGCTGCCACCGATAACTAAACTAGCATTATTTGGAGAATAATAATTTTTAAAAAATTCTTTAACATCACCCAGTTCAAATTTTTCAATATCTTTCATCCAACCAATTGTTGGCCAATGATATGGATGATCTGAGGGAAATAAATTAGAAAACAGTATTTCCCAGGCTAAACCATAAGGTTGATTATCATAATTTTGTCTTCGCTCGTTCATAACAACATCTTTTTGGTTATCCAACTTTTCCTGCGTTAAAGCCGGAAGCAAATACCCCATTCTATCAGATTCTAGCCATAAAGCTATTTCCAAACTGTCAGAAGGAAGTGTTTCATAATAATTAGTTCTATCCATACTCGTTGAACCATTAAGATTGCCACCAGCTTCTTGAATAAACTTGAAGTGCATTTCCTTATCAACATTCTGAGAACCTTGAAACATCATATGCTCAAAAAGATGAGCAAAGCCAGTTTTATTAGGCCTCTCATAAGCGGACCCGACCTTATACCAAAGATTAACAGCCACTGTAGGGAATGATTTATTTGGATAAAGTACTACTTCCAAACCATTTTTTAACGTAAATTTATCGTACGTTATATCTAATATATTATCCATAGATTACCATTATTAAGTTTATTATTTTAGAATAAACTCTATCCTTTCTAGTTTACCATCAATATTTGATCGCGATTCAATATTAAATATTTTACTTAGCATCGGATAAATATCGACATTCCAAATTGTTCCAGTTTTATAATTTGATTTTATATTTGGGCCCCGTGCAATAAAAACACCGTGCATATCTCTTTGATTATTGTCATAACCATGATTTCCCTTTGAATATGAATTGTTCATATCCTTTAACCAAGCATTATTAACAAGTGACCATCCAATATCAGCAATTAAAATTATAGAATAAATGAACGGATGTTTTGAATAATGAAAATTATCTGGTAAGTCTTCTTTTAAATAAACCTTGTAGTAGTTCTCATTTTCTTTAAGAGTTTTGTAAACATTTTGAAAGTCAGATTTTGATGGCTCGATCATCATAAATGGTTTGTCCCCTCCTATTTCATATTCAAAATCAATTAACATTTCCTCTATATTTACAACTTTGTCTAAACTTATATCCGTCATTCCATGATCAGAAACCAAAATAACATTGGTACTATCCATCATTCCAATAGTATTTAATCCTTTATATAAATAGCCAATAAGCGAATCAAGACGTTGGATAGATTGATTAATTTCTGGTGAATTTGGGCCATATCTATGACCATAAGTATCTGTGTCATCAAAATATAATGTAATAAAGTGCGGTCTTTCTTCTTCCGGTAACTTTAACCAATTTATGACTCCATCAATCCGCTGCTTATAAGGGCGTTTGTGTTCGTACTTTTCATAATATTTTGGTCTTCTATAATCCAACATAATTTCTGAACCTGGCCAAAAATAACTTGCACAAATAATTCCATTTCGCTTAGCAATTTCCCAAAATGCCTCGCCGAGATACCATTTACTTTCTCCCACAACTTTCTTATCACTAATTTTATATTTCTCTTTTGTAAAAGGATCTGTAAAGCTATTGGAAATTAGTCCGTGATTTTCCGGATACATACCGGTTACAATTGAATAATGATTTGGAAATGTCTTTGATGGAAAAGAAGGTCTTAAAGAAAGTGCATGAACACCTTCCCTTTTCATTTTTTCAAGATTAGGCGCAATCCCTCGTTCGGAATAATCCCATCGGAAACCATCAAAAGAAATTAAAATAACATAGGGTGGTGATTGAGCCAAAGTTAAACTGGCTAAAATTATAAAGAATAATACTACTTTTGATTTCATTTTATTCACTCAAAAAAGTTAATTCTAGAAATAAATCTAATAATTTTCATTCACTTATTTTTGAACAAATTGTGAGGGAAAATAATGTTAGGGAATAAAAAAAAGCCGCCCAAATTGGACGGCTTTAATAAATCTGAAAGCTGAATTATTTAGAAATTAAAAGTAAAGCTTAAATTTGACCATCTAGGTCTTCCCAAAAAGCCTTCTGCAGACGTTTTAGAATGATCAGAACCATCTTCAGCATATACAATATAATCTTGAACATTTAATGCATTAAAGACATGTAAGCCAATTGAAATTTTCTTAACGAAGAGATTAGACAATACTACGCTATAACCGGTATGGACATTTAACATGTTATAGTTTGGAAGCCTCCACGGTTGTGCTCTATCTCCTGCGTCTTGTCTGTCATCTGGATCAAAATCTGAATAAAATCTTCCAAAATATTGAAAGACTGGATTAAAATAAAACGAACCTCCATTCCCTAATTGAGTAGTATAGGTCAATCCTAAAGATGCTTGTGTTTGCGGAAAGTCTCCTACATAAAGATCTTTTGTATATGTCTGAAATCTTATTTCCTCTTCTGGCCTATCATCCGGAGCCCAAAAAACATCTGTGTCATTTCCTATTTTGTTCTTTGCATAAGAAAAAGTTGCATTAACTTCTAGATTATTTGTTGCTTTAACTCTTCCCTCAAATTCAACACCATAATGATTCTGGTCAGCACCAACAATATTATAATTGTACCCAATATCATCAATTGTCGATGAACCATTGATTGCTCTATCTTTCCACTGTGTATAATAAACATTCGTTAAAAATGCTAAAATTTCAGAATTATGACCATAACCTAATTCAAAAGACATAATTTTTTCATTTTCCACGCCTTCATAAGTATTGTTAGAAAAATCAAAAACATTATCAAATTTTGGTTGATTTGAGAAATAACCACCATTAACAAAGACATTATTATTGTCATTAATGTTATAGTTCAGTCCTGCTTTGCCTGTAAATCCAATGAAATTTTCCCAATCTGTTTCTTGGTCAGAGTCAGAATCTAAAAAGTTAAAATAATCTACACGCTGATATCCTTTGGTAGATGCTGATCCATTTACAAACAATGAAATTTTATCTTTTTTATATTCTAATTGAGCAAATCCACCAATTTGTCTTACAAAACCATCATTATAATAATTGATTTTATCTCCAACTCTTGCATTATTAACAGGCTTATTTACATTATTATCATCAAATACATAGTCCCCACCGATCAAATTCCTTACTTGTTGATAATGTTCGCCAATGTAATACCTTCCATCTATACCAAAGTTTAGATTTAGATTGTTAGATAAATCTGTAGAATATGTTGATAATATTCCGGTCCAGAAATGATTGTTGTGAGATTCTCTAATAGCAAATTGAGATTCTCCAGTAGCAGTATTCTTATCATAAATTGCATCCCAATCGATTAAACCACCTTCATCTCTACCAATCCAAGAACCATTAAAAAATCCTCCGGTACCATATCCGGATCCAATAGAATAGTATGCAATTGTTGACAGAATAGATTTTTCATTTGTTTGCCAATTCCATTCTAAACTAAATTGCGGTTTGTGGTAATTGTTAACTTCCCATGCAAGAACTTCTCCATGCAGATATCCATAATCAGGATTGAAATCAGCACCTCTGGTAGCATATTCATTAAACGAAACTGCATTATCTCTTTGACCATGCTGTTGTGGTGATCCGACAGCAGAAAATTGTAATGAATGATCACCCATTACTCCACCTAAGGACATAAAATATGTAAATTCATCAAGAGGAGTTTGTTTAACCCAACCATCCCAAGTTTTTTTAGAAACAAGAGCAGTTAAACCCCAATTTTTAGTTAGTGATGTTGAAAAAGCAATGGTTTGCTTTGATAAATTATCAGAGCCAAATTCTGTTTTAAATTTTACAAAGTCTTGCGCATTTCCAACACCTTTGGTGGTAACGTTAATAACACCACCAACTGCATTTACGGAATAAGGTGACGCACCTAATCCACGTTGAACTTGAATATTTTCAGTTACATCGCCAAGACCAGCCCAATTTGACCAATATACCCAACCATTTTCCATATCATTCACAGGGACACCATTTATCATTACCGCAACATATCTTTGATTAAAACCTCTGACATATAGATTCGCATCACCTGCAGCACCTCCACCAATTGAAGAATAGACATTTGGAGTAGTGTTCAACATTTGGGCTACATCTCGAGAAGCTAATTTAAATTCTATCTCTTCGCCCGTTATTTCAGTAAAGACTACTGGAGTTTCTCTTAATGTAGCACGTGTACTTTTCACAACTGCCTCACCAAGCAAAATAGCACTTGGATCAAGAGTAAAATTTAGATCCAAATTATTCGTAACTGCGATAATAAGCGTTTTTGAAACATAACCAACAAAACTGGCTCTTACTTCATATGTACCTTTTGGAACATTGTTGATAACATATTTACCATCTGCATCTGTTACAGCACCAATATTAATGCCCTTAATATAGACGTTTGTACCCATAAGATTTTCACCAGTATTTGCATCTGAAACTATACCAGAAATATTATACTTTTGTGCAAACAACATGCTTGAAAATACTAATAACATTAGTACTAATTTGTATGTTTTTGACATAGAGCTTTCCTCATTTTGTTAAAGAAATATGATTTATTAATTTGCTTTTATTAAAAAAAAAATTAGGATTAAATAGACAATCATTTATTAAAGTTCAACATTGTTTTCTTAAGAGTTTTATAAGATTTTTGTCTGCTTTTATATTATGAATGTAGGTAAATTGCGGTTCAAATATTTCTGAGATTGCTTTCATTGTTAGGATATTAGTCGTCTTTTCAATTTGTAAAAAAAGCGAGATTTTCTATTCCATCTCATTTTTATACGTCAATATAAGAAATCATTTTAAATAGTAAAAAGAAAAACATAGCCGATTCTCTTAATTAAATTTGCCGATATTTTGGTTTAAAATTATATCTTATTATTCCATAGATATTTACGAATTATATCTAAGATTTAGCTTTAGATAACTTTTTTTTTGTTATTTTTAATTTTTCTAATTTTCTCTAACTGGGCAACAATATGCATCTTGATGATACACTTCAAACTAAATTAAAAAATATCAAACTCCTTATCACAGATGTTGATGGAGTGTTAACAGATGGCGGACTCTATTATACTTCTGAAGGATTGATAATGAAAAAATTCAATGTTAAGGATGGTATGGGAATGAAATTGTTAAGGGAATCCGGGATTAAAAACGCTATCATCACTACTGATACTTCCGAGCTTATTAAGATTAGAAGTGAAAGATTAAAGGTTGATTATTTATTTCTTGGCGTTTGGGATAAAGAAAACAAGTTATTTGAAATTTGTAAATCAGAAAATATCTCAACTGAAGAGGTTGCATTTATAGGAGATGATGTTAATGATCTGGGAATCATTAAAGAAGCTGGTTTTTCAGCTTGCCCAAGTGATGCAGTTGAAGACGTACAGGATATTGTTGATTTAACTCTTACAAAAAAAGGTGGTGATGGTGCCTTCAGGGAATTAGCTGATCTAATCCTTATATCAAAACGTAATTCTTAATTTTACTGCTCGCACTATTTTTTGTATTTAACGCAGATTAAAGTCTGCGGCTACAATCTGCAGCTATATTATTTAGCTACTTTGTTAAAATTCCTTTTTTCTTACTTGCCTAATTGCCTTTAAAAATTTACATTATAGTGTACATTTGTTCACTACAATAAAATTTAAATGGAATCGTAGCTCTAGGCCGACACTTTGTTTAATAAAGCTACGTTCCGAGTTTCTAAATGGAAATGATTCACCTAAATAGTAAGCCCCCACTCTTGGAAATGCACACATACTCTTTGCCTAAAAACAAAAGATTTGAATTTCCAATCATTCATAATCCACTTCCTAGAAACAAAGGGAAAGTAAATTTTGATATTTACAAGTATCACGATTTATTTAATGACAAAGAAACACAAGAAATGATTCGCGAAGGTAAAACTATTGGCTGTTTTTATATCGAGTCCCCCGGCATGCGCTCTTTACTTAAGAGGTTATCATGCGATACTTTTGAAATGCTCACTGCGGCTAGTTCTGTTATTAGGCCCGGAGTTGCAGAAAGCGGTATGATGCAGGAGTTTATTGCCCGCCATAAAAATCCGTATAAAAGAAAATATTTGGTTCCAGAAATGGAAAAATACCTAGGTGAAACTTATGGAGTTATGATTTACCAGGAAGATGTAATAAAGGTTGCACACCATATTGCAGGTCTTTCTCTAGAAGAATCGGATCTTCTCCGCAGAGCGATGAGTGGAAAAATGCGTTCAAAGGAAGCTATGAAAAGACTGCAAGATAGATTCTTTTTCTCCTGTAATGAAAAGGAACTTACACCTAAAATCGCTAAGGAGTTATGGCGGCAGATAGAATCTTTTGCAGGATATGCTTTTTGCAAAGCACACAGTGCCTCTTTTGCTTTACTCTCTTTTCAGGTTGCTTACCTAAAAGTCCACTATCCGGCTAAGTTTATGGCAAGTGTACTTAGCAATCGTGGCGGTTATTACTCTGCTGCTGTTTACATTCAAGAAAGCAAGAGGATGGGTCTACAAATCAACCTCCCATCCATAAATAAAAGTGAGTATGAATATTTTGGAGAGAATAAGGAAATTCAAATGGGATTTATGGCTATCAAAAATTTATCAAAAAACTCTATTGATAGAATCTTACAAGAACGAAAAAGCGGGAGGGAATTTCACTCGCTTGCTGATTTTTTTATTAGAATAAATCTTGGTTACGAAGAAATAGCACTTCTAATAAAATGTGGCGCAATGGGTTGCCTGAAACAAACTCGCCCAACATTAATGAGGTTACTGGATGTTTATACTCACCGAAGGAACGAATTACAAAAAACTAAAGATAGCTTGTTTCCTTTCGATAATTGCGGATTAGAAAACAATATAAAGACACACAAACAATATTCTTTAAAAGAAATTTGTTCTATTGAATATGAAACTTTTGGCTTTATGGTAACTCGCCATCCACTTCATTTTTTTATGACCTCGCTGGTAAAAGAGAACATAGTGAAAGCGGGGGAAATGCACAAGTACAACGGAAAAAGGATCAAAATGATTGGCTGGTTTATGGCATCCAAAAGAATTAAGACCCGTAAGGGCGAAATTATGAAATTCCTTTCATTAGAAGACTTAACCGACACCTTTGAGGCAGTAATTTTTCCCAAGACCTACCAAAAGTATGCTGCACATACAATGTCTATGGGTCCATACATAGTTGAGGGTAAAGTGGACTTGGAAAGTGGGAACAATATAATTGTAGACAGATTAAGTATTGCTAGTGTAAAAGAAATTCTGGCCTCAGCACAAAAGGACAGCGTAGACAACAACTATTATGGAGATATTGAAAAAGTTGAAGATGAAGAATTTAGAATGGTCAACTCATTAAATTATCAGAAGTTACAGGCTGCTTACTTATAATATTATTTAGGTGGATCTTCTATTTAATTGTTTTTTATATATATTACTACTGCAATTTTATTTTTTATAAAAACACTTATACATTACAAAAAATACTCAAAAAGAGGACAAACATGAAAGGAATAATAATAATTTTAGTGATGTTGACATCTATAATGATGGCACAAAGTGATAACGTGAAAGTGTACAAATCAGGTTGGTATTTGGGTGCTGGAGGAATTTATCCTCGTTATATGACAATAAGCGACAAATCAATTGCATCCCATAATACCCATGGTTTTTATCTAAGTTTAGGATTTAATGTAACAGAGCATTTTGGATTTCGGCTTAAACCAAATTACGTTCGTCTGCATTCATTTTATTATGATGGAGCAGGTAATGAAGTTGATAACTTTACAAAAATGGGAGCTTTAAATTTAGAAGCAGTTTATTCAATCCTTCCATGTGAAAAAATTACTCCTTATCTATTAGTCGGATATGGTATTACTTATTTTAAGTCTCATATGCCCTATGAAAAAGATAGAAGACCTTGGATGAAAGATGCATACGTCGGTTATCAAGCAGAATTAGGTGTTGGAGCAGAATTCAAATTTTGGGATGATATTAGTGTAAAAGCTGAATTTGATTATATAACAGCCTCCAACAACAAAATAGATGGAAATGATTATGCAAATGCATCAAAAGGAATTTTACAGAGTAATGGTGATACATATATGAACCTTAGTCTCGGAGCAACTTGGTATTTCTCACGCGGCAAAAGATCAAAAATATGTGAACCCTTTAGTATAAGAGAAGTAATCAAAGAGGTTCAGGTTGAAAAAGTTGTGATAGATACAGTTTACATAGATAGAATAATTGAAAAAGCAGTAGCCCAAAAAGAATCGTTTGTAATAGAAAATGTGAGATTTAAATTTGATCAAGACGTGCTGACGAAAGAAGCAGAAATTATACTACAAAATGTTGCTGATGTATTAAATAGATATCCCGAAGAAAAAATTGAGATACTCGGTCATACAGATAGTTGGGGAAGTGATAAATATAATATGGAGCTTTCCGAGAGAAGAGCTATTGCAGTAAAAAAATATTTAGCTGACCATGGTGTTGACTCGACTCGACTATATACTGCCGGCTGTGGTGAGCGTAAGCCAATTGCTGACAACGAGACGTCTGAAGGAAGAGCTATTAACCGAAGGATTGAATTTAGCGTTTATGATGGTGTTAGTAGTAAATGTCCTAAAGTTGATGATGCAATTGGAGTTGATTTCACTAATGAAAGAGAGAAAAAAATTGCCAAAACTCTATTAAGTGGTGAACAACTTTCATTTACAAATGTGAGATTCAAATTTGATAGTGATGAATTAACCGAACCATCAAAAGAAATATTAGATAATGTCGTAAACGTTCTAAATAAACTACCTGATCTTAAACTTGAAGTTCAAGGACATACTGATAGTGATGGTGCAGACGTTTACAACCAAAAATTGTCTAAGAGAAGAGCTGAGTCTGTAAAAAACTATTTGGTAGCTAATGGAACAAATAAAGATCGCTTAACTACAGCTGGATTTGGGGAAAGTACTCCAGTTTCAGATAACGATACTATTGAGGGAAAAGCATTAAACAGAAGAATAGAATTTAAAGTTATTAAGTAATAAACAAATCATATTTCTAAATGGAAATCCCTATTTTGGAATACAGAATAGGGATTTTTTTTAACTACTTGGATTACCATGCTTGACAGAACTATAAAACCAACTCCGACGGGGAAAATTGATTTTAATCTTCCACAAATTAATTCTTTCACTTTGAGTAATTCACTTAGAGTTTATCATGTATTAAAAAACACGTTACCAATTGTACAAATAAATTTGATTATACCAGCCGGAAGTATTTATAATGTAGAAAACAAATCCGGACTATCATCACTAACCTCCATGTTAATTGATGAAGGAGCTGGGAATTTAAGTGGGCTTGAAATATCGGATAAAATTGAAATATTAGGCTCAATCTTAAATATTAGCTCTAACAAGGAATTTGCAACTATCTCCCTTTTAACACTGAAAGAAAATTTTAAAAAATCACTGAAAATATTTTCATTGATTATTCAATCACCTAATTTTAATGAATCTGATTATAATAGAGAATCTCAAAGATTACGAACGCATATTTTACAACTAAATGATGATCCTTCATATTTAGCATCAACGGAATTTCAAAGAATCATCTATAATAAAACACCATATAAATACCCCTCAAGTGGAGCTAGTAATACGATAAGTGAACTATCAAATGATAATGTAAAAAATTTCTACAAGGAAACATATTCGCCTAATGGTTCCTCTCTAGTTGTAGTTGGGGATATTAATACCGAAGAAATTGCAAATTCGTTGAATAATTATTTAATTAATTGGAATGCTCAAGGAGTCCGACCTCTTATAAAAACAAGTGTCAATCCTACTAAAAAACAAATTGTGTTAATAGATAAATCTGATGCTGCACAATCAGAAATAAGAGTTGGACATTCTTCAAAAGGAAGAAATTCTGAAGACTTCTATTCTAGAACAATACTAAATTCTATATTAGGAGGTCAATTTTCTAGTAGAATCAATTTGAACCTTAGGGAAGATAAAGGTTTTACTTACGGCGCTCATTCAAGCTATAGCTATAACAATTTAGGCAGTTTGTTCTCAGTTTCAACATCTGTGAAATCTGAAAATACTACAGAAGCAATAAAAGAGATTCTTTTTGAACTGGAGAATATTAAAAACACAATAAAAGATGAAGAAGTAAATTTTTCAAAATCCTATTTGGTTAGACGCTACCCCTCCCTGTTTGAAACATATTCACAATTGGCAACTAATATTTCCTTGATTCCAATTTTTAAACTGAATGAAAAATATTTCGCAAATTATATAAGTAAAATTGAAGGTGTTACAACACAAAAAGTTACACAAGCTGCAACCGAAAATATATTAGAAGAAAGTTTAGTAATAGTTGTAGTCGGCAATGAAAAAATTATAGGAAATGATTTAGAAAAGTTTGCTAATTCGAGAGGATTTGGTTTTTCAATCTCTTCTTAAAATATTTCTGTTGGTGAAACAATTAGGTTTCCTTTTTTTGTATAGCCAATTAATTCTTCTTGAACGCTTAACCAATCTTCTACACTTATTCTGAAAATCTTTGAATTATTGTAATTCATTTTATTAAGATGAAAATTTATTAAAGATTTTAAGTCACTTAGATTCTCACCTTTCAGATAAATATAGTTGTTCAAGGTGAGTATTTTTCTTCCTCTCTTTTGGAATTCATCAGAAATAAAATTTGTAATGCTCGCATTAAATCCAGATTCCATTTCATTAATAAAAAATACTCGGGGAGAGTTAAAGGAAGAAATTATATTTCTAATATTCTTATTTAATTTCTCCAATCCCAAATCTTCATCTAAATTAAAATCAACAAAGTTTGCATCATTATTAAGTTCAATCATATATTGATAACTCTTACTTTTTATTAATTCAGCAGTTTGTTGTGATTCTTCATCTAACGGCAACATTATTCCAACAGGTATTGCTATATCAAAAAGTGTTTGTAATTCAGAATCACTGGCCTCATCAAAACCTGTAATTAAAAACCCAATCTTAGAAAACTGTCGAGTTAATTCAGGCTGATATTTAAATTCTGAGATAAGCTTTGTATATCCACCTGAACTCATAGTAAAACTAGTTATTCCATGAACTTTTTTTTCGGAAGAAGTCAATGAAGTTGATGAATTAATAAACATTTCATTTAAATCTTTCAATACAACTGGAATTGCAACCCCTGATGGAATTTTGATTTTAAACTGGTACGTTAAAGAATCATATTGACCCTTCTTCAATTTATTTTTTGTTATCCATGATTCATCTATACCAAAGTCATCAATACAATTTAAAAAGGTTTGTTCAATCTCTACAATACTTAATTCATCATTTTTATTAATTGATTTAGGTTTGATAATATTTAATAATACATTTATTAAAAGTAACCCAACTACAATTGATACAAGAAAGTATATAATATTAGTTTTATTAATCATAGTTGCCAAAAAAATCCTCGTCCAAGAAACAATTGAACGAGGAAAATACTTATATTCTAAGAATCATTTATTTGTAAAAATTGGTTTTCTTTTTTCTAAAAAAGCTGTCGTACCTTCCTTAAAATCATTACTCTCGCAACACTCACCAAATAGTTCAGCCTCAAGGGCAATCCCCTCATCTTGACCAGTATTATTTGTACTAACAATTGATTTTAAAGCAAGTCCAATTGCTATTTGTCCTTTAGAAGCAATTTTCTCAGCTAAATTAAATGCATTTCCAATTAACAATTCTGATGAATAAACTTTATTAACCAAGCCAATCCTTAAAGCTTCTTCCGCACCAATCATATCTCCAGAAAGAATGTACTCTGCAGCTCGCCCGGTATTAATAAGTCTAGACAATCTTTGTGTTCCACCATATCCTGGAATAATTCCCAAATTAACTTCAGGTTGCCCAAACTTTACATTCTCGCCAGCTAGGCGAATATGGCAGGAAAGTGCCAATTCACAACCACCACCGAGAGCAAAACCATTCACTGCAGCAATTACTGGTTTACCAAGTTTTTCAATAAAATCAAATATCTTTTGACCTTTTTCAGCAAAATTCCTACCGGTCTCCCTATTACATTTGCTTAGTTCACTTATATCAGCACCAGCAACAAAAGCCTTTTCACCAGACCCTGTTAAAATAATTACGCTAATTTCTTCACTATCTCTAACATGGAGAAATGTTGCTTCCAATTCATCAAGTGTCTCTGAATTTAGTGCATTTAATTTGGTTGGTCTATTTATGGTAATAAGCGCAATTTGATTTTCAACTGTTAGCAATAAATTATTGAAATTCATTTAAGTGTCTCCTATAAAGTTATAGCCAGTGGAATAGTTAGGCGGAGGTTAAAAGAAAAATATTGGTTGTTTTCTAAATAGTTAAAGGTTGCAATAACATCCATTAAAAAGAACGAAAGACCCCCACCTATGTGGAAACCAAATTTTGATAAACTTTGGAGGTTATCATTCCTACCGGCATCAATTTTAAATTGATGATATTTTTCAACATATCCGTAAGTAATACCACCTTCTAAAATTGGCATTAAAAGAATCATATCATCAATAAGGGGTTCAAAGTAATAACGCGAACCTGCATGAAAAGATACAATGTTTGTGGATATGGATGAGTGGTCTGAGATTTTATAATAATCATAGTCTCCAGGATGATTCTGATACCCAATATTTAAATAAAAAAATACAGGAGCGAAGTTATTATCGGTATATGATAACATCACATCAAATCCAGCGCCAATAGTTTGCTGAGAACCAAGTTCGCCAATTGGAAATCTAGGACCAACTCCTAAAGTCATAAAGACTCCTTGTGCATCGCCAGGAGTAAAAGATTGGCCAAAATTTGCACTAACCAACAACATAGATATTAATAAAGCTTTTGTACAATTATTCATTTAATCAAAAACCTTCACAATAAATGTTTATTTTATCAGATCTGTCCCTATGCCAAAATTGTAGACAAGAATCCCACCAAATTTAGCTGTCTTGTATAAAAGAATCGCACCAACAATCACAAAAATAACAAATAAATATTCGATACGTGATTCATTTTTTTTCTTGATGAATCTATAGTATTTAAAAATTAAAAGAACCAGAAAATACCACACGGTTATTGAAGCAAATAACTCATGCTTATCAACTGCCATATAATGTATTTGAGTGATTTGTGAATTATTGGGTAGTTTTTGAAAAGCTTGATTCCCGGTCAAAACAGAAGCTATTCCTCCTATAACACCAAGAAACAACATTAAAAGAGAAGACTTTTGCAGATAACTTTTTTTTACAAATACATTTAGTATTTCCACAAACATATACAGAATAAGAAATGCAATAGGAAAATGAATCACAATAGGGTGTAATCGAGCTAAAAAGTCCAATTTATTTCGATCCTTGTTGTCATATTATAAAACCAAAATAATGAAGCCAAAATTGAAAACCAAAGAAAGAAAAACAAATTATGTCAAACTAGTATTTAACTTTATTTAAGAATAATCCCTTTGCTGGTACAGATTCTCCAGCAACTTCTCTATCTTTCTTTTCTAAAACTTTGATAAGATAGTCCTTACTTTTGTTGTGCAGACTTGCAAATAAAAGCGTTCCCACAATTGTTCTCACCATTCCATGTAAAAATCTATCTGCTTCAACTCTCATTATCAGTAAGTCTTGAATAATTCTCCAATTAAGGTCATTGACGTTACAAACTTTATTTTCGGTATCTGTTTTGGTTTTACAAAATGAAGTAAAATTGTGTTCTCCTACTAATACTCTACTTAATGATTTCAAATTTGAGATATCAATTCTTTTTGCGTGAGGATAGTGATATGAATATTTATCAAAGAATGGATTTTTATCACTTCTTATAAAGTAAATATAGCTTCTTTTTTTTGCATCAAATCTTGAATGAAAATCATCATTAACTTGCTTTATAGTTTTAATAGAAATGGCTGGTGGTAAAATTGAGTTTAGTGAATGCTTAAATTTATATTCTTCAATAATATTTGATATTTTAAAATTTGCAACTTGGCCTAGAGCATGAACCCCAGAATCGGTCCTACCAGAACCTATTAAATTAACATTCTCACTTGTAATTTGAAAAATCGCTTTTGTTAATTCATCTTGAATAGTATTCCCATTTGGTTGAGACTGCCACCCAAAAAAATCAGAACCATCATATTGAATGCTAATTTTATAATTCGGCATAAAGTAAAATATATAAGTAAAGACTTTTTATAAAAAAAAGTTAGTCTTCTAATTCTTCAAGTATTTGTTCCTTCTTAATAGGATCAACTTCACTTTCTGTTTTAAAACTATGTAACAAAACGTCTACTTGCTGAATTAAACTTTTCTTGAGATATTTTGGGGCAAATATAGATGCATCCAGCATATAAATTCTTCTCGTTTCTTCATCGTAGAAAGAATAACTAATATAAGGACCGCCACCTGATTCATTATTAAACTTCCAAAGGCCTTGTGTCATTAACGCATATTTGTCATTAAAATTAACTTCAGAATCCATTTTAAACTTATCATAAGAAACTACAAACGCCGTGTCATCAGTTGTCGTATAATACTTTTTAGTTAATTTATCACGCTCATTTGAAATGGAATCTACATCTAAAAATTCTGGCGATGAATTTTCTATCCAATGAACAAAAATCCATCTTTCCATATCAGTGTTTACACCTCGTCTTAACCACACAAAATTATCTTCAGGCTTATCCATAGCTAGCGTATAATCCGCTTGTATATACATCATCCAGCCATAATTACTTAATAATTTTGCTTCAATATCTCTCTGTTCAAACCTTGGATTATATAATCCTTTCGCTAACCTTTTATTTGATGATTCCCTAAAATAATAGAAAAGATCATCCTTTCTATCTATTATCTTCGATGCCAGACTATTAATATCATCTGAAGTAAGAATCATAACTAATTGATTTTCAGCCCATAGATCATATTTATTAATAACAAATACAGAATCACCCAAAATCATTTGTTTTACATTAGAATCAACAATAGACTCTATATACTGTGATGTATATGAACCTGAATTCACAGGAGCTGCAATAATCAAATTCTTGTTTAATTTTAATGAACTCAAATTATTAATACTATGTCTTTTAATAGAAAATAATTCTTCTGGTTGAGGTGTATTGATAATCTTACCAAAAGTTTCTTTAAGTGCATCTTGAATTATCAAAAATTCAGAAGAATCTGCAACAACATGTATTACATCTTCAGGACCTTTGGCTTTTTTCTTTGTTGAACAACTCTGAACAAATAGCGTAGAGATTAATATTGAGATTAAAATTGTTATTCTTGTTTTCATATAAGCTTTGTTTTGTTAATAGATGGATGTTAGACAGATTATTCTAATCGTAAGTTCCTATTTATTATAATTATAAGATTATGTTCGGTAAAAACAGATAATAAAATCCCCACATAGTAAAACCCACTGCAATAGGGATCGTTAAATTATCATCTGCCCAACCATATGAAACGTTTTCTATAATTGCTCCAATTGCACCACCTATAAATCCAATAATATATTCTAAGTATAATCCTTCAATTTTAGGTGTAAATAATACCACAATGCACGCGAACACAAAAAAAGCGATCGTTCCTTCTAAACTTTTAGCTAAAAATTTATGTTTCCCAAATCTCCGTCCAATCAACGCCGCAGCCATATCGCAAATAATCAACATTGTAAACGCCGTAATAAAAATCACCTTAGGAAAGATCCATAGAGTTAATGTTGCAGCGATGAATACATAAGATGCGCCATTAAGATTTTTTTTTTCAGAATCAATCTCATGCTCTCGCATTAAAAAGCCAAAGAATTTTTGAATAACTGCATTTAGAGGTTTGACAAAAAATCTCCCAAAATCAATTATTACAGTTATAAATGTTAATGGGATAAGAATACTTAGTGCGGTTTCCTTGTCAATAAAGTAGTAAATAATTGGTATGGACAAAGAACAAAAGTGAATGCTCTTTCTGAGCAATTCACTTTTATAATCTATTGTTCCGCTGTCAATTGGAGTCATTTTCCTTATCTGAATCCTTTTGATCTTCTGAGCGGTTTGTTTTTTCTTCCATCATCTGTTTTACGTGTTCTGGAATTTCTTCACTTTCAGCATCACCATTTCCGTTTCCGTTTCTTTTAGCTGGAGGTAATTCTTCTCCCTCAAGGATTTTACGAATTTCCTCAGCATCAAGAATTTCTCTTTCTAACAGCTCTTCAGATAATTTGTGAAGTTCATCAATATTATCGGAAAGCATTTTTTCAGCTCTCTCCATTCCTCTCATTACAATTACTTTAATTTCGTCATCAATAAATTGAGCTGTTTTTTCACTATACACACTATGTTTTGTAACTTCTCTACCTAAGAAAAGTTCTTCTTCATTCTTACCGTAAGCCAAAGGTCCAAGTTTTTCACTCATTCCCCACTCACAAACCATTTTACGCGCTAAATTTGTTGCCTTTTCAATATCATTTCCAGCACCAGTAGTAAAACTATTGAAAACAATTTTTTCAGCTGCTCTTCCACCTAATGCATACGCAATAGTGGCCTCTAAATATGTTTTTGAATAAGTGTGTTTTTCATCTACAGGTAAATATGTAGTTACGCCAAGCGCCCTACCTCTTGGTATGATGGTAACTTTGTGAACTGGATCCGACTCTGGAATTTTTAAAGCAACTAACACATGTCCTATTTCATGATAAGCAGTTATTTTCTTCTCTTTCTCGGAAATAATCATGCTCTTTCGTTCCATGCCCATCATTACTTTATCTTTGGCATCCTCAAAGTCATCCATACTTACAGTTGTTTTATTCTGACGTGCTGCTAACAACGCCGCTTCATTAACTAGATTAGCCAATTCAGCACCAGCCAATCCCGGTGTTCCTTTAGCTAGAGTTTTTAAATCAACTTCTGGAGCCAGTGGAATTTTCCTAGTATGAACTTTCAATATTCCTTCTCTTCCTTTAACATCTGGTCTATCAACAACAACTTGTCTATCAAATCTTCCTGGTCTTAATAAGGCTGGATCTAGAACGTCTGGTCTGTTTGTTGCCGCAATGATAATTACACCGCTATTTTGTTCAAATCCATCCATTTCAACAAGAAGAGCATTCAACGTTTGCTCGCGTTCATCATGTCCGCCGCCAAGGCCTGCACCTCTGTGTCTACCTACAGCATCAATTTCGTCTATAAAAATTATACACGGAGCATTCTTCTTTCCTTGCTCAAATAAATCTCTAACTCTACTTGCTCCCACACCCACAAACATCTCAACAAAATCAGCACCACTAATAGAATAAAACGGTACCCCAGCTTCGCCAGCCACAGCTCTTGCCATCAATGTTTTACCTGTTCCCGGAGGTCCTAATAACAGGACTCCTCTCGGGATTTTACCACCTAATTTTTGAAACTTAGATGGTTCCTTAAGAAATTCAATAATTTCTTCCAATTCTTGTTTTGCTTCGTCAGCACCGGCGACATCTTTAAATGTTACTTTAATCGACGCTTGCGTACTAAGCTTTGCTTTGCTCTTACCAAAATTAAATATTCCCCTACTTCCCCCAGTTCCACCGCCGCCTTGCATTCTTCTCATAATTAGAACCCAAATACCAATCATCAGAACCCAAGGAAGGAAACTTATCAGAACTGTAAACCACTCATTTGAATCTAGAGTGAAATTATATTTTATTCCTTTTTCTTTCCACACAGCTTGCTGTTGCTCAATAATACTCTCAATTACAACAACGCTAATTTTATCAGTAAGGATTGAAGTTTTACCAACAGAAACAGTTTGGTCGCCAACTAGCTGTCCTTCAATTACATAATTGTTTATTTCAGACTTTATAACTGTAATTTCTGCTATCTTATCAGATTCCAACAAATTTTCATAAATATCGTAATCAACTTCTAATGCTTCACCACGTCCAGCATTTAAAAACTGCATTACAATAACAGCAGCAATTATAACGGCACCCCAGCTAAAAACGGATTTTAGAATTTTAGACCAATCAAAATCACCATCTGGTTTTTGTGGTCCGAATCCCTTTTTCTTCTTTGAGCTATTATCTTCGCTGTTATCTGACATATTTAGTTTATTAAAAGGTTTGTACATCAAAATCTCCATCATTCACTTAATGCATAAATAGAATTTAAATTTCTAAACTTCTGTGCATAATCCAATCCATATCCTATAACGAATTCGTTTGGAATATCAAAGCCAATATAGTCAATTTTAACATTATATTTAAGACTATCAGGCTTGACTAACAAGCTTGCAACTTTTACACTTGCCGGGTTATGGTTCTGCAGTAATTCTTGAATAAATTTAATTGATAATCCAGAGTCAACAATATCTTCTACAACAATAATATGACGTTCATTTATATCTGCATTTAACTCTTTTAACAATTTAACATCACCAGATGATATTTTTTCATCACCGTAACTAGAGAGCTTAAAAAAATCAATTTCACAATGAATATCAATATGCTTAACTAAATCACCAAGGAACAAAAATGAACCATTAAGTACTCCAATTAAAATTGGTAGTTTGCCTTCATACTGTTCAGTTATTTGTTCACCAAGCTCCTTGACTCTTGCTTGGATTTTTTCTTCAGGAAGCAGAATCACAAATTTTTCATTGCCTACCCAAATCTCCCCTTTCCCACTTTCTTCTAACTTAGACATATTTTTAATACGCTTTTTGTTTTTGAAGTAATTTTATACTTTTCACTAATTTTTTTTCCAACAATCCAAATAATTTCATTCTTATTGACAAGAACTAGTTGTTTTTTTCTATCATACGATGGAATCTTTAGGTCTGTTAAAACATCAGAGATCTTTTTTGTTCCCTTCATACCTAATAATTGAATTCTATCACCTTTCTTCCATCTTCTTACAATGATTTTTTCTTCAATATTATCACCTGAAATAAATTCAAGACTACCTACATTATTAAAATTTTGGGGCACAGTTTTTACTCTCTCAACACTCAAAAAAGATTTATCAATTTGAATTGTCTCACCAATTTCAATCTGTTTTTCAATTAGTAATATTTTATCATCATTAAAAATAACAATTTTTGATCTATCTCTATAAGCAAATATCATCTTGCCCAACTCAACTTTAATTCCAACTTGGGAATTTATTAGACTCTTGAGTTTTTCAAATTGAACATAACTGAAATCAAATGAGAAGTTAGTTATTAAAATCGACTTAAAAAGTTCACCCAAAACTTCATCAGGATACTTTTTCAATTCGGAGACAGGAATTGATAATTTATTCTCAGACCACTTTACAATTTGATCAACTATTCCATTAATGTAATAATCAATTATTTTAATCTGATTTCTAAAAACCTCAGATGAATTAAGTACAACTTTATCAATTGAGGGATTTATATTCTTTTTTAGTTCAGGGATTATTTTGTTTCTTAAATAATTCCTCCTGAAATCAAGATTCTTATTTGAGCTATCCTCAACAAATTTAATCTTGTTTTCGTTAAGATAACCTAGAATATCGATCTTTTGCAGACATAAAAACGGTCGTATGATATTTCCTCTTTTACGAGGAATGCCTGAAATACCGTTTAAACCTGATCCGTTTACAATATTTAAAAGAACTGTTTCTGTGTTATCGTCATTATTGTGAGAAGTAACAATCAAATCAGAATTACTAATACCTGCTACTTTTTCAAACTCTCCATATCTTAAAATCCTCGCAGCCTCTTCAATGGATTTTTTGTTTTGTTCAGCAAATAAACTTACGTCTACCTGACTTGAGTAAAAATCAATATCCAGTTTCTCACAAAGATTTCTGCAGAATTTTTCATCCCTTTCACTTTCTTTTCCTCGCAAGTTGTGATTCACGTGAACGGCAGCAATTTTTATTTTATACTTCTTTGAGTACTTCTTAAAAAAGTGAAGGGCAAAAACAGAATCTGCACCCCCACTAAAACCAACCAAAATTTTATTTTCATCAGAAATTAAATCATTCTTTTTAATGAAGTTTATTACTTCTTGTTCAATTGTTTTCTGATGCTTCATTAACGAATCTCAACAAATAATGCTATGTAACATAACTCCAAAAAATAAAATTTACTTGAGAATTATTAGCATATGGATGAATAAAGTTAAATTTTATTTCCCAATACTTACAATTTCAAACTGAATTACACCGGCTGGAACCTTAGCATCGACAATTTCACCTTTCTTGGCACCCATCAAAGCGCTTCCTACTGGTGATGTAATTGCTATCTTACCTTGTGCCAAATCAGCTTCTTCTTCAGAAACCATAGTATATTTATAAGATTTACCATTCTTTAAGTTTTTTACTTTTACCGTAGACAATATATGAATCTCATCATTAGGCAATTTTGAAGTATCAACAATTTTTGCCTTCGCCAATGTTGCAGTCATTTTACTAATCTTTAACTCTAAGTGACCCTGTGCTTCTTTCGCTGCATCATATTCAGCATTTTCAGATAAATCACCATACGCACGTGCTTCGGCAATTCTCTGAGCCATATTTGTTCTGCCATTAGTCTTTAATTCTTTTAACTCTTTTTCGAGTTCTATAAGTTTTTCTTGACTTAAATAAACAAAATTTGACAAATAGTTTCTCCTCTTTTATGGCCATATAAAAAAAATTGCCATCGCATCAGCAATGGCATGTATAAAATTAACAAAATTTCATTAGTGATACAAGAAAACTGAAGGAAAGATTATGATTCAAAAACTTCTTTTACTCTACAAAATGACTTAAAATCACAATATCTGCAAACTTTCTCTTCTCTTTCATCTAATTCAGATAAATTGAACTTCCCCTTTCGGATTCTTTGATGATATCCTATTAAATTTTCTTTGGTACTCGAGATTAAGTCTTCATTCAATGCTTGAATTTGATCATTACCCAAACTGCGTTTTCTCGATAGGTTGATTTGTGAAGGTCCAAAATTCCCCTCTTTATAATCAAGCGAGTAGATCATCATTTTGTGACCGTTAAAGTTATCACCAGTGATACTATTTACAATATGCTGTCCAGCCATTAAATAAACAGGAAGTTGAAGTGAAAGACCATCAACTAAGTCTAAGGTCGTAGGTTTCCTTCCTTTCAATTTATAATCAATTATATTAAATAGTTTGCCTTTCTCATCAACATCTATTCTGTCAATTTTACCTCGGAGTTTAAGTGTACCAATTGTTACTGGTGAAATTTCATGTTTTTGTTCATCATTGAAAAAATGACCGAAATTAAATTCAAACAATGATGGCATAAAATCAGTTTCAGATGATACTTCCGTTTTGAGAAATTTAAAAAGAATTGAATTTTCCTTCTGTCCTTCAATACCAAGTATTTTCTCTTTCTCAAAAAATGCTAAGGGAGAATTTAGATTCAATTTATTAATTTTTCCCTCTGCAATTTCAAATAAAACATTTTTAAGATTTGCAAATTCCTTTGATCCAAGTGCACCAATAGGAATTTTCTCAGCCACAACTTTTGAATAAAATTCATAAAGTATAGTATGTAGAACATTTCCAAGTTCAATTGGTTCTGCTTCCTCTGTCGGCTCTTCAATTGGTTCTAGTCTAAGAATTCGTTCAGTAAAATATTTGAACGGACACTTAGCAAAAGTTTCAAATTGTGAAATAGAAAATTCACGATCACTAAAATTTTCTAAATAATTTTGAACTTTTTCATCTGACGTTCCTATAAAACCAGAATAATCATATTCTTTAAATGGATCCTCTTTTATTTTTTCCTTTATTTTAATCTTTTCTTTTATTGATTTCGCATTTATTCCAATCTTAATAATAGTATTTACAAACTTTTCATTATCCTTATTTCGTGGAAAAGCTATAAGCAACTGTTCCTTTGATAAAATTTCAGATTCTGTGTTGGTTTCCATTTCAGTGAATTGAAACAATTTTTGAATATCCTTAATAAAAGTGGACTCTACTAACTCAGAATCAGAATCATTTTGAGGGATAGTTAAAATTAACTTTTTATTCCACGCGGAAAGAGTTTGATAAAAATGATATCTTTCCTCAGTCTGATGGATTTGCTCTTTCTTCTGAAAAGAACCTGAGAAAAATATCTCAGGTGAGTACTTAGTTGGAAAATCTCCATCACACATACCCCCTAAGAATAAGTAGTCATATTTAAGCCCTCTAATTTCATTAATAGATGTAACTAAAACACCGTAATCAGATTTTTCCTTTATATTAAATCTTGCCCAGTTTGAAATAGTTCTTAATTGTTCAAGATAAAATTGTGTAGAATAATTTTTATCAGGTTCATCTTGATCTATTAAAACCAAAACCTCATTCAAAGTTTGCAATAAAATAGTAAGAGCTTTAATAAACTCTTCTTCTTTTCCACTTGATTCTTCTAGAACTATAAATGGCAATTTAAGATTTAGTAATAACTTCTTATAGGATGAGACAAATTCTTGCCTGTTGTTTTTTTTTCTAAATGGCAACAACATTTTTGAGATTCTAGAGATATCTTTTTTTGCTTTGCGATACTGAAAAATAGATTTCCTTTTTTCTCCATCAGAATAATCATCACTATAGTTGAGTAAGCTCAATGCATCATCTATTGATCCCTCCCAATTTTGTAAACCACCTATGATTTTCAAATCGTTTGCTACAGCTATCAAATTATTGAGGTCGATATCTTTAAATTCTACAAAGCCGCTACTTAGGACTCGAACTAAATCATGAAAGTAAAAATCATTTTCTACTAATTCTAATAAACTAATTGCGGCAATAACTGGCGGTGAAGTTTTAATTGGAATTCTATCAGTTAAATTAAAAGGAATCCCGTACTTACTGAATATATCTCTAACTAAGCTGGAATAATTACTAATAATATTGAAAGTCACACAAATATTTTCTGGACGAACATTTTCATTTAACAATTGAAGCTTGATAGTTTTTGCAATTAGCTCAACTTCTTCAGTTCTATTATTTGGTTCTGCTTTAAAAAGAAAGTCGGAAAAACTCACATTAACATTTTCCATGTTATCTTGAAATAGCTCTGATCTGACAATATTTCTAAATTCAGAAGTTTCAAGAGGAGTTTTATCAAGTATTTTTTTAAATCCATTCTTAATTAAATCTGTGTATGTATCGTTCAGATGTGAGAATAAATTTTCGTTTTTACTGTAAAAATCAAAATTGATAATGAGATTCGACTTAACGCTATCAGAAAGCAAATTAAGAATTTTAATTTCTAAATTAGTAAACTCATCAAAACCATCAAGAACAATATTAGTTACACTATTAAATTGGGATTCAAAATAACTATCAAATTGTTTATTTGTTAACTCAAGAATTGATGAATAAATATCCCCAATTTCAAATGCAGAGAGGCATTTACATTTTTCTAAATAAAGCTGATAGATAGAAGATATATCAATTGCTTTTTTCTTCTCACCGCCGGATAGCTTCTCTGCTTCCCTCTCCAAAACGGATGGGAGAATACCATGTTTTTTATAATCAGATATAACATTTTTAATTTTATCCAAGGTTCCAAAAGGAATGCCCTTGCTATAAGCAGCAAAATATGACAAATCCAACTCTTCTGCTGCTTCTTTTATTAGAACAGTTGCAGCAGCTTCACTTAATGGAATAAAGGTAGTATGTTCTTTTAATAATTTTGAACTAAAAGTAGTTATGGTTTCAATGTTAATTTGTGAGACTGGTTTTTCAGTATAGCTATTTATTATTTTTTTCTTTAACTCCCTAAGCTTTCTATTTGTGGGAACAATAATAAGTACTGTGCTAATCTGATTAGATATTATTTTAGACTCAACGAACGATTCAAAATTAATTTCAGTGATATTACTTTTTGTAAGAATCATTCATCAACACATGTTAATTGGTTTTTCTAAAAATTACTTTGTCGCCAACATTAATATTATACTTTTCAGTATATCCAGCAATAGTTTCTAAAACAAATTGAGCCGGGGCTGTTGAGGCACTGGATTCAAGGGAATATGGGATTGTGTTTTTGTGAATTGTTACTATTTCAAGGTTAGAATTAATGAATATCATATCAAGTGAAATAATTGTGTTTTTCATAAAAAAAGATTGGCTTTCTTCATAGGGGAAAATAAATAGCATCCCTTGGTTTTCTCCCATTTCTGTTCTATACATTAATCCTTGTCCTCTTTCAAAATCATTGTCGGCAAACTCAACATCCAAGTTTGAGATATAATCACCATTATATGATTGGAAAGATAATTCGCCCTGTTTATTAAATTTATAAAGTTTTGTTTTGTTATCATTCTTTACCTCTACTGATGATTTAGGAATCTTTGTAAAAAGATCTGAGAGCATTAGAACAATAAATGCTAATAATACAATTCCGACAACTATCTGAAATAATCTACGTTTAGATCGTTTAGCATTTTTACTTTTTTCTTTAGACATACCCACACTAATTTTAATTTGATAATTATATTTTTGAGAAACATAATTTAATTAAATTACAGCTAAAATTAATGTGATAAAATGATTCTGAACAGAAAATTAGTTGAACATACAGAGATTCAAAAAAAAATATTGAAAAGTGGGTGGGGAGACTCGTCTATTGAAAATTCTGTAGTTGAGAGATTGAGTTATATTTCTGATGGATTAAATGTAAATGGCTATTACGCTTACCCCAAAGATATTAGCAAAAAATATCCTTGTATGATTTGGTGTAGAGGAGGTATTGGAAACGCAGGTGCATTGGATGATTTTTATGCACAAGGAATTTTAGGACAACTTGCTAGTTGGGGATACGTTGTATTTGAGTCACAGTATAGAGGTAATGTTGGTGGAGAAGGAAGTGATGATTTTGGCGGCGATGACTTAAATGATGTAATAAATTTAGTACCGTTAGCAGATGAATTAGAATTCGCAGATACAAATAATTGGGGAATTGAAGGTTGGAGTCGTGGCGGACTCATGACGTATTTAACCTTAACCAAGAGTGATATTTTCAAAGTTGCAATTTCCACTGGTGGTATTACTAATCTCCAGTGCACACTGAATGAAGGTAATTTTATGAAAAAATTGTTTAATTTAAATCACCTGAATTTGGATGAAGAATATTGTTTTAACAGAACAATTCTAAACTCAGTTGATAAATATTCAAAAACTACTCCAACATTATTGATCCATGGAACTGACGATGAGCGAGTACCGGCTCACCACTCTCTTGATTTGTCTTACAAATTTTTGGAATACGGAATTGAACATAAATTAGTACTATTTGAAAACGGGGATCACTTCTTAAGAGATCACAAAAAAGAAATTGATGAACTAAGAAAAAATTGGTTGAATAAATATTTAAAATAAAATTTGGAGCTAAAATGGCAAAAAAACACTGGTTAGTAAAGTCTGAACCATCCTGTTTTTCAATTGATGACTTAGCTAAAAGTAAAAATAAAACAACTTACTGGGATGGAGTTAGAAATTATCAAGCAAGAAATTTTATGCGCGATGAAATGAAAAAAGGTGACTATGTTTTATTTTATCATAGCAATGCTAACCCAAATGCAGTTGTGGGTGTTTGTGAAGTTGTAAAAGAAAGTTATACTGACTTCACAGCTTTTGATCCTGATAATGATCATTTTGATCCCAAAAGTAAACAGGATACTCCAAGTTGGATTATGGTCGACATTAAATTGATCAAAAAGTTTAATAAACCAGCTTCACTTTCTGAAATTAAAGAAAATTCGAAATTACAAGAAATGAGACTTGTACAAAGAGGGAACAGACTTTCTGTAATGCCGGTTGCAAAAAAAGAATTTGATGTAATTCTTAAAATGGGTGGAATCGTTTTATAGTGTGTTTTTATAGATTTTTGGATCAGAATTATGAATTTAAAATGACTTATCAGAAAACACGATAACTTAAACTACAATTAAACAGATTAATATTTTTTTCTTCAATTGACTATTTTCTATGATTTATTAGTTAAAAATATATTTATATTCGACATATTGTCTGAATTAAAATATAAAATTTTTCACAAAAAAATAAATTAGAAAAGAAATTCAAAATATTTTATAGGATGAATAAATGAAAATTATATTAGGAACAATCATATTTGCATTTGGAATTTTATTCTTATGTTCCTCTTGCAGTGAGAATAAAGCCCAGACAAATATAATAAATGTATTCTCCAAGCTATCTTTTTCTAGCCCGATAGATATCCAACACGCAGGTGACAATTCTAATCGCCTCTTTATTGTCTCACAAGAAGGGGTGATTCAGGTATTTGAAAACAATGTCAATGTTTCATCCTCAATAGTATTTCTTGACATCCGTGATCAAGTATTATACGGTGGAGAGCAAGGCTTGCTTGGTTTAACTTTTCATCCTGATTACCAAACTAATGGGTACTTTTATGTTAACTATACATCAAATAGCCCACGCAGAACTGTAATATCAAGATTTACAGTTTCCTCTTCGGATCCAGATTTGGTTGACCCTACTTCCGAATTAATTCTTCTAGAAGTTGAACAACCTTACTCAAATCATAATGGAGGACAAATAGCATTTGGGCCCGATGGCTACCTCTATATAAGTTTTGGTGATGGTGGTTCTGGAGGAGATCCTGAAAACAGAGCGCAAAATCTCTCAACTCTTCTTGGAAAAATGGTAAGGATTGATATCGACAAAAAAGAGAGTGGTAAAAATTATTCAATTCCAAGTGATAATCTTTTTACTGGAAATAGTGATAATTGGGCGGAAGAGATTTACGCTTATGGTTTAAGGAATGCCTGGAGATTTAGTTTTGATAAAGTAGGTAGACTATGGGCAGCAGATGTTGGTCAAAATAGCTGGGAAGAAATAAACCTAATTGAAAATGGTGGCAACTATGGATGGAGAATTATGGAAGGATTACATTGCTTTAATCCCAATGATGGTTGTGACCAAGATGGATTGATTTTACCAATATGGGAATATGGGCACAGTTCCTCTGGTGGCTATTCAATAACTGGAGGCTATATTTATGAAGGGATTCATTACCCTGATTTAGTTAACAAATATGTATATGCTGATTTTGTCACTGGAAATATTTGGGCATATGACCCAACTAATCAATCCAATGAACTAATAACAAATGTTGATTCACAAATATCTACATTTGGAGTTGATGAATATAATGATCTTTACTTTGCAGACTATAGTTCTGGATTAATATATAAATTTGTTGATGACAACATAAATTCAGTAGGAGTTAATAATCCAAGCGTTTTTCAGCTCAACCAAAATTATCCAAATCCATTTAATCCATCAACAGTTATTAGTTACTCAATTGGGGATTCTAATGACGGAGATAATTTTGTTAACCTGAATGTATTTAATACACTTGGCGAGAGAATAGCAACATTGGTTAATGATTATCAATCCAGCGGCTATTACCAAATTGAGTTTAATTCTAAAAACTTAGGATCTGATGCAATTACAAGTGGAGTTTACTTTTATAGACTTAAAACAAACAATCATATAGAAACAAAAAAGATGATCATGCTCCATTAATCTTCTCATACTCTTCTATTCTTTCAAATATTTTTGGAGCGTGAATTCTAGCATTTTCTATAAACCATTTACCAGTTTTCATTCCACCACAGACTACTCCAGCAAGGAATACCCTCTCAATATTTGATTCATAATTATTGGGATTAAATACGGGAATTTTCTCTTCATCGGATCCAAGATCAATTCCAACTGATTTAAGAAAACCATAATCTGGTTGATAGCCGGTCATAGCAAGAACAAAATCATTTCTAATTTCTACTATACCATTTGGAGTACTAATTACAACTTCGTTTGGTTTAATCTCATTTACATTAGAATTAAAATATGCTTTTATCTCTCCTTCCTTAATTCGGTTTTCAATATCAGGCCTGACCCAATATTTTACATTTTCCTCAAGAGTATTTCCTCTAGCAACCAAAGAAACATTTGCTCCCCGTCTATAAGTTTCTAATGCTACATCAACCGCAGAATTTCCGCCTCCAATTACAACTATGTCCTGGTATGCATATGGATGTGGCTCAAGGTAATAATGCTTTACTTTATCTAATTCTTCACCAGGAATATTCATTAGATTAGGAAAATCAAAAAAGCCTGTGGCTATTATAATATATTTTGATGTATAAAATCCAATTGGTGATTCAATATTAAAAACCCCATTTTTATTTTCAATTGACTCGACTTTTTCATAAGTATTAACATTAAGATCCCAGGAGTCTTTAACTCTTCTATAATATTCAAGAGATTCTGTTCTGGTGGGTTTTATCCCATGTGAAATGAAAGGAACTTCTCCTATTTCCAATCTTTCTGATGTAGAAAAGAATGTCATATTTGTTGGATAGTTGTAAAGTGAATTTACAAGGCATCCTTTCTCTAGTATAAGATGACTTCGCCCACTTTTCTTTGCTTCAATTGCACAATCCAACCCAATTGGACCAGCTCCAACAATAACAACATCATACTTTTTATTTGATTTTACCATTTTAATAAAATTGAATAGTTTGTCAATCTTTTGATATTTTAAGCTCAGCAAATATATTAAATAGCTTGCACTTAGTTTCATTAATTGTATCTCTGGAATTAGCATGAAAACATTTAAGTATAATTTTATATCAAGAATAATTTACAGATATGCAAATATCCCGGCAAACTTAATACTCTTATTCTATTTACTCGCATCTGCGCTTGGATTATCAAATGATTGGAAATTCATATTTCCGTTGCTAATTACTATTATGCTACTCTATGTCCTAAATAAGTTTTATCTAAAAATGTATAAATCATTCCCATTTAATATACAAATTGATAACGAAAAAATGATTTGTTCCGACTTCATAATCAACAATAGAAATATTGTAATTGAGCTTTCAGATATCCTGGAAATTAAGGGTGGCATTTTTTCGGGCAGAGCTTATATGCCCTTATACATTAGTACTGATAAAACAAAACTGGGAATCAGTCCGCATATAAAAGACTATAATAAATTACTAACTATTATATTAACGAATGTTTCAAAAGAATTATATGAATCTCTTTTGGATGATATAAAAAAAATTGCACACGATAGCACTCCTCAAAGAAGATCTAAGAAGACAGATAAAAACAGGTAACTTAGTTATAAACTAGTTTAAAAATAAAAAAGTCCGGCAAATACCGGACTTAACTAAATTTAATAAATAAAGACTATTTTTTCGGAGGATATACTGCGTCTTGTAATGCTTTTCCAACTCTAAATTTGACTTTAGTTTTTGCTGGGATTACAATTGCTTGACCAGTAGAGGGATTTCTGCCGTTTCTTTTCTTGGTCTTAACTACATGAAATTTACCTAAGCCAGGGATTGTAAAATCTTTTTTAGCATTTTTTGATACTAAACCAGTTAACTCACCTAGGAAGTCACTAGCTTTTTTCTTTGTTACATCCAAGTTAAATGCTAAATGATCAACAATATCTCCTTTAGTGTAAGGACCTTTTGGAGCTTTAGGTTTCTTTGGTGCTGGAGCTTTTGCAACAACTTTTTTAGGGGCTGCTTTTTTTGGAGCTACTTTTTTAGGAGCTGCTTTCTTAGGAGCTGCTTTCTTAGCTACTGCTTTTCTAACAGCTGGTTTTGCTTTTGCCTTTGCTTTTGCTTTTGCCATTTTATTTTCCTTTATAATTTGTTAGTTAATTAAAATAACTACTTTTTTTTAGCGACTCCCTTTTTTTTAGGAGCTGCTTTTTTTGCTACTACCTTTTTTGCGGCAACTTTTTTGGGGGCTGCTTTCTTTACGGCTACCTTTTTCACGGCAGCTTTTTTAGGTGCTACTTTTTTTGCGGCTACCTTTTTTACTGCAGCTTTTTTAGGTGCTACTTTCTTTGCGGCTACCTTTTTTACTGCAGCTTTTTTAGGTGTTGCTTTTTTTGCTACTACCCTTTTTACGGCAGCTTTTTTAGGTGCTGCTTTCTTTGCAACTACCTTT